>JABNAD010000079.1_pt1 | contig 89652 bp, 70 predicted proteins | sample 7240381 | NCBI WGS metagenome assembly JABNAD01 (sample SAMN11332834, study PRJNA596920) | anaerobic digester metagenome | biome: digested sludge; isolation source: digested sewage sludge-derived enrichment culture grown on H2/CO2 | place: Germany: Goettingen | reverse complement strand
TGAGTTTGCAGCCATTGCTGCGTGACTCTAAACTATATTTTTAACGAACTATTGAGAGAAAAAAACTTATTTTATATTTTATTTTTTAGAAATAATTATAAATTTCACACCCTTTGCTTCCATTTTAATTGGATCTTTTAACCTGTATGTCGAATACTCTTGATAATTTTGAATATTTGGAAAATATGAAATTATTTTGTTCTCTTTTAAATTTAGCAAATCCCAATTGATTTGCAGATTAACATTTACAGGTTCACTCACCCAGCTTCCAAGCACGATTAATACTTTATCATCTTTTTGGTAGCATGTAGCATAAACTTTAGAATTATTTGTGGTTACAGGAACATTATTTTCCCAATATCCAATCATTTTTGATTCAGTTATTCCAAAATTTTTCCAAAACTGCCACATACCCCAATCACCTCTTGGAACCATGGCATAAACCATACCCCGTCTACCTTTATTTACACTTCGATGCAGCAATAGCTCATTAACAACTCCATAAGGAACTCCACTGATTTCAGTAAACCAAAAATCAACAGGCATTAGATCAAAGTTGAATCCTTCACCATACCATGTCCTATCAATATATGGATATATTTCAAGATACTGATTGGCAGGACCGAGTGAAAAGGCAGTATTAGAATGAACGTCAATATGACATTCCCCTGGTTTAATGGCTTCCATTATTTTTCTCATCCTTTTCAATATCCGCCTGTCATATGAAAAATCATCCAAATAGAGACCGTCAATATCAATCTCCTTTAACAGCCATGCTAAACCTTCCAGATAATAGTTGTACCATCTGGATTCACCTGAATTTAATATAGCGGCATCAACTACTCCATTACCTAAATGAGTATACCATTGATACGTATAGTGGTCAACAAAATGCTCTTGCAGCCATTGATTTCCTCCACCAGGGCCATCGGCCAAAACTTCAAATCCTAAACTTCTAAGTGCCCATATTTCTGTTATGTGGTTGCTTAGTTCTCTTACAGTATAATAAATTTTTACTTTCCAGTTTTTTTCATGCCATTCATTAACAAGTTTTTTTAGTTTTTCATTAGCAATGAATGGATAATTTATAAATGGGTTGTATTCATTAGCGTGATGAACATTCATCACATTGCCTTCATTAGCTATGACTTCTTCTGTTGGGTGTGGGCTATGAACATATTTGTAATTAAACTGATTATTAGTGTCATATTTTTTTACAGGAGTTATTATTAGTGCAAATTCATATTTTACACTGTCACCCTGCTGCATTTGCCTGTACCCACTATATGCTGAAGTTGTTACAGATTCGGAATTTGAATCGATACTAAAACCTCCATTTTGTCCGTTAAACCAACTTGATGGGTGATATGGATGATAAAGATTTAAAAGAGGACCGTTATAAGAGCCACCTCGCAATTCACAATGTATACCTCCAATTTGATTTCCCAACCAAAAACTATCTTCTTCCTTTTTCCATCTCGATTTATGAAAAGCAGGAGTAAAACCGCCCATCCTACTCATACCCATCATATAAGTGGCTATTTCCTTTTTATATGGAATTTCTAACCGAACGTCTTGTAGGTGAATGTTTTCTTTTGCTGTTAAAGTACATGTGTAATGCATTCTTCCATCAAATTCAATTTCACCATCACAAATTAATTTTAGTTCGTTATTTTCTGAAATCACTCGCCAAGAAATTATTCCATTCTCAACTTTTGTAAACTTAAAATCAATCGGTTTTAAGTTTATAATTTCATTTTTTGATTCAATAGTAAATTTTATGGGTTCAGCAAGTATTTCCTTTCCGTTACTTAATACTTCAAAAGGGAAGCCGAAACTATCTAGCTGTACATTTCTGCCTAATAAAGAGATTTCTTTTTGATTTAATATTAAATTATTATACGGCCTAACCGGATTATCATCAATTCCTATAGTTGAATTTAACCATCTTAGTCTCGAATGTTTCCACGGCTCTGAATCTCCTCTATCAGGTAAAACATCGTTTAGGATTTGCAACTTAATTTTAATTATTTGTTCTTTTTGATCTTTTGCTTTTACAGTAAAAAGACCTTCATAAAGACCCGTTTTTACATTTTTATCAATATCAATACCAATCCACATCGGCTGTATTCTATCCTTAGCTACATTAACTGTCAAGTTAAAAGGATTGCCGTTAATATCTACTCCATGCGTGTTAAAACATGTAATGGATGAAGCGGGAATTGAACCACCAGATTTACTGATCAGGTCTGAAAATTCTATTTTTAAATCTTGAAGTGAAGATTTTGATGCGAAGACACCAAACTGTAATGCAAAATATTCATTTCTATATGCCGTTCCTTCAAAATAATCATAAGGTTTTTTTTGTAACCATTTATAAGGAGGAGTGTCCAACATACGAATGGGAAAAGATCGATCTTCAGGAAATACTAAATATTGTTCAGGGTTCTCTTTTAAATAGTTATCTATTTCATCTTGTGTGGAAGTTACCTCCATAGGATAAAATGAGTGAAATTCAGATCGAGCCTGAATTTCGATTACTTTTGCTTGTGGAATTTTGTTTAAACTTATATTACTCTTATCTTTTAACCTGTTTTTATTAATCCAAAGAGAATCTGGTCCCTCTTCCCTTACGAGGTACTGACCTGCCCAAAAGTTTTTTGTCTCAGGTTCATATGGCAAATAATAGAAATAGTAGATACCAGTTTTTTCAACAGGTCCAAACAATATATCACACTCTTCTTGGGTGACATTTAATCTTAAAATATTTTCAATCTTTTTTCCCGTTTCTTTGTTAATGATCATCAGATGTCTGGAATCAGGGTTTTTATCGTGTCTTCTCCAAAGATAATTTAGTTGCACTACATCACCAGGATTTTCAATATTTATAACCGTTCTGTGATTTCCAAGAATTTCTTCCCACGGAGTAGACGGAATGCTATAATCATATTTTATTGGGTAACAGTTCATTGACTTCAATAGTAGAAGGCTGTAAAATAATATTAATATATATTTCATTTCACGTTAAATTACAATAGATAATTTATAAATCTCTATTACTCTAAATAATTAGTCGAGCCTTAAAAAGCCCAATTCTCTTTAGCTTGTAAAACTTCACCATCCCTGATTGAGTCAAGTTGCCTGGTCAGGAACAAAAATATCTTTTCCAAGAAGAGCCAAAAAGATGACTTCCACTTGTTCATCATCCTTTTGAAGTTGAATCCGGCGGCCGCCAGCATCACGTTGATCTCATCCCCGACAATTCCCTTGTAGTAATTGCGGGAGAGACGGTGATCTTCTTTCAGGTGTCCGATTACCGGCTCAATGCCTGCCCGCTTGCGGAAGTACTTTCTCTCTTTATTCTTCCTATAGGTGCTTAGAGCCTTTGAAAAGGATTTGGGGATATGGATAAGTGTATCCCTGACCTTGCTTCTCCCTCGATACCCCCTGTCGCAGATACCGTTTCGGGGCATTCTGCCTGTCAACTTCTCCACTTGCCCGATAGCCTTGTCCAGGGTGTGTCCGTCAAATTTATTTCTAAAACTCAGCGCTCCCACAATTACACCGCTGCCGGTTCGTGTGATGGATACCTTGTTCCCAAACTCGTAGAGTTTATGTTCTTTTCCCTTACTTATGCATTGCACATCCACCCCGTGCAGGGAGTAAATCTTGCTCTTGACCTGCCTCTTCTGCGCCAATACCCGTTTATACAAGTCCAGTTCATTCCGGTAACCATCAACCCTGGTACCCAGTTTCCTTTCCACGTCGCGTACCAGCCGTCCGGCCATGGTTCTCACTTTCTTATCCGCTTTCCTGGCTTTACCCCTGTTTCGTGGATGATTGCGGAAGCGTTGATCGTAGGAAAGATCTTTTAAAATTCGCGTGTAACTCTGGCGCAACTCCAGACCGTTCCTGTCGGCTATCTTCCGGCACCTCTTGATAATCTTCCTTGCCAGTTTATCATCCGTGGGGAAGGTGATGTTTTTCTCCTGGACAGTGGTATCGATGTAAACGTCCTTGTCGTTCGAGTCTTTACCATTGGTGCGGATGCTCTCCCTTAAGATCAGCTCGACACCCTCTTTCCCGATGCGGTGACAGAAATGAACCAGTTCTGACGCCTCACAGGGAACACGAGGTTGGAATTCCTGTTCACCACAAAAATATTGGTAGTAATTGTTTTCACTCCATTGTTCCACCACGCTTTCATCCGAGAGATCGCGGATGTGTTTCAGGATCAATAATCCCACCATCAGGTGAATGGGCTTCGCCGGACGTCCGTTATCGGGACAATACAGGGGTGAGAACTCTCTTTCAAACATCTCCCAGTCAATTTTATTGGCCAGAATGAATATCGGGTGTTTATGATTCAATGTGCTTTCCAGTGAAAAGAACAATGAGTGTTGCGAGCGGTCTTGTTGTTTTGCCAGCATAATTTTCTGCAAGATTTATATCTCAAATTTACAAAAACTTGCAGATATAAATAAGGAAAACATCTACTATTTTACTGTATCATAGCCAATTGTCCCCTTTTCAAGGGCTGACTAATTAGAAAAAAAATAAAAAATAAAAAGTTTATAATTTTAAAAACAAGAAAGGGAAATTTTAAAATTTATAGAATTTGTAGTTTTAATTATTTGATTAAAAGTAATTTAATCGTTCATAAACTAAATCTATTTTTTGAATAAGTTTTAATTTTCCCTTTCTTGTTTTTCACTTGTTTTCTAATTAGGTATGCTTGCTTTTACCTCCCATATTTTTGAATTTATACCGTTAGCCGCGGTAACTTTATATTTTTGGGGAGTAGAAAAGTTCCCTAAGACGCCTAAAACAGGCGATCCCTCGATGGGTTCAATTTTTGCCCCGGGAGATATTACAGCGTATCCAACAATACTGTTTAAATCAGCTTCTGGTTTAATGGTGACAGTTACAATATTTTGGTCAGTATTAATCGCTATACTGGATTTAAGTCCGGGTACAAAAACAACTCGATCAACATAATATTTAATTTCATTGCCATCCGTATCTTTTACAATTCTCTCTTCTTTGACAATTGTCCTTTTTTCGAAATTAAAGTCAATGATTTCACATTCATCATTAGCTTCTAAATCGCTCAACCCCCATTGGCACGAAATAAAAACTGAGATAAGTAGACAATATGAAAACATGAATAAAATATTTTTTTTCATCTTTAATGCTTTTAACGTTAATATTATTCCCATCCAGGATTTTGAGTTAACTTAGAATTTTTAACAATTTCATCGAAAGGTATTGGAAACCAATATCTTTTAGGAACTTGAAAATTATTTTGGTAATGTGCCTGAGGAGAGGGTTCAATCACATAAGATCTTCTATCCGGTTCAATGCGTATTCTTTTGGCCGGTCTATTTAATTCAGGTATGTCAGAATTATTTTTTCTAGCCCATCTCACCAAATCCCAGTATCTATGTAATTCAAACGCTAACTCAACTCTTCTTTCCCTTTTGTAATTCTCCTCGATATTTACAGTTGAAGTAAGAGGGGGCAATCCTGCTCGTTCCCTGATCCGATTTATCGGGACCAAAGCTTCTTGAGCTTTGCCAGAATAAATAAGAGCTTCGGCGTAATTCAATAAGACTTCTGCATATCTAAAATATATCCAATGAACGTCTGTAGGACCTGATGCATAATTAGGTATTTTTTTGGCTTGATCGCCCATATATTTAAATTTTCCGGGATAATAACCCGTTTGTGATCTATGTTGACCGTCACCAGTTGCAAGGTAACTAGTTGGACTGTTTACTGTCATAACCAAACATTGGCTTGCACCCGGATATTCAAGATATGTTGAATCATACAAAACAGTAGCATAAAACCTCTTATCCCTGTTCAGCCACATTGCATGTGTTCCAATAATAGGAAAGTTTTCTTTAAAAGTTTTAGATTCCTTCCACCTTCTGGCAACGCCATCGTTATCAACAACATAATATTCATCGACAAGATCTTGGGTTGGACATGCAGCTCCCCAACCATAAATTTGTAATCCTTTGTTTGGATTTTGATGTAATTCAAGATAGTGTCCTCTTTCAGGATCTTTAAATTGCATTACCATCAGCACTTCCTTAGAAGTTTTGTATGGTTCTCTTTTATTGAAAAGCTCTCCATAGTCTGGATGCAAATCATAACCTAATTGCATCGCCTCTTCACATGTCTTTATAACCTCTGCATATCTTTCAGCATACAGTTCTACTCTTGATTTTAAACAAAGGGCTGCGCCTTTTGAAACTCTACCAAGATCACTATCTGCATATTTCACAGGTAAATAATTTGCTGCAGTTTTTAGGTCCTTAATGATGAAGTCATAACATTCCCCTAAAGTATTTCTTGGAAGATTTAATTCGTCAGCTGGTGTCAATGGCTTATCAATTATAGGCAGACCACCAAAGTATTTCACTTTTTGGGCATAGAAAAAAGCACGGAAGAAATAAGCCTGACCTAATGCTGTTTTTTTAGTGTCTTCGTCAATTTGTTCAGATTCAGTTATTTTTTGAATAGCAAGATTTGCGTGCCGTATATCTCCAAAATTGAAACCAAAGTTATCAGCACTTGAATAATTTCCTAATGTTATGTTATGTATATCCATAAAAAAACCTGCACAGTGCTGTGCATTATCAGACCAACATTCTTCAGTAAGTCTTTCCGTAACCCCTGTAACAATGTTGTTTCTTCCTCCGGGTATACTTAAATATCCATAAAGGCCGTTTATATAAGTTTCTATTAAGCCTTTGTCAGACCACATAACAGCGTCAGTAACTTTGTCGTAAGGTGTTCTTTCGAGAAAATCTTGACAATTAGTGAAAGAAAATAAAGCAATAATTATAAATATAAATTTTGATTGTCTCATAATAATTATTTTTTAAAAAGTTACGTTTAATCCCAGAGAATACACTTGCATCAAAGGATATCCTGCGCCAGAATCTGAACCTAATTCAGGATCGATTATTTCAACTTTTGTCAGTGTGAATAAATTCGTACCGCTTATATACATTCTCAGTGCTGAAATATTATTCGATTTTATAATATTCTTGAAATCATAGCTTAACTGAAGATTTTTTAATCGTAGATAAGAAGCATCTCTCAACCAGAAGTTAGATGTTTCGTAGTTATTACCTGTTCTGTATTCACCTTGTCTAGGATACTTCGCATTTGGATTTTCGGGTGTCCACAAATTATCTTGTTCTTTATAACTAATACCATGCATTCCAGCTCTTAAATATTCGGCCAACATTTTATTATATTGGGTAGCACCTACCAACAATCCGTCTAATCCAAATCCTTTGTATTGTGCGTTAAATGTAAATCCTAATTGAACTTGAGGGAACGTAGACTTTCCTTGTTGTGTTCTGTCGTAACCATCTATTTTTCCATCTCCATTAAAATCTTTATATTTTAGGTAACCTGGCTCAAGTAGATTATAAGACATGTTTCTAGGATTATTAAGTATTTCTTCGTAAGATTGATAATATCCATCAGCACTCCATAAAGTTCCATAGCTCGGTAATGCGTAAGTTTGTCTCCAATGAGGAATATTCAAAATTCCTGTATTTTCATCCATATATTCCCATAATGAAGACCAGTAGGATAAAGTATGTCCGAGTTCAACTGTTAAATCCTGTTTTTTAATTAAATAGTTTAACCTGTATTCAAAACCTCCCCTTCTTTGTACTCCGATATTTTCCCTTGGAAACGCTTTCCCGAGCAATGTCGATGATTGAAGAGATCGAGGAAGTAAAATACCAGTCGTTCTATTGTAATAAATATCAAGCTCCGCAACAAGTTTGTTAAACAGACTTAATTCTATTCCTCCATTTAGTGAATTTGTTGTTTCCCAGGTAATATCAAAACTTGGTAAGTCATTTTCATATGCACCCTTAGTTACAGTTAAATTGTTCCCAAAGACGTATGCATTTTGTAATCTGTATGTTGCAAGATACGGAAAGCTAACGCCAACATTATCATTACCAATAATTCCATAGGAGAGACGAAATTTTAAATTGTTAACGATATCAGGTGAAATCCATCTTTGAAAGAAAGGTTCCTCAGAAACCCTATACCCGACGGCGACAGATGGAAAAAATCCCCAACGTTTGCCTTTAGGAAAATTCATAGAAGCATCATATCTAAAATTAGTTTCGAAAAGATATTTCCCTAAATAGTCATAATTCAACCTACCTACTAGACCCTGTCGAGCGGACTCATATCCATAACCTGTGTTTGATTGTCCCTCATTTTCTCCCATAAATAACTGATCAATAGCAGAAGTTATATAATTTTTCTTAAATGCATTAAACCATTGACTTTTGCTTTCGTTTTGTGAATAAACTAATAAAGCAGACGCGTTATGATAACCGAAATTTTTTATATAATTTAAATGAGTTTCTAAATTGATAGATTGACCTGAACTGTTTGTCTGATCCAGATAAGGTTTCTGGAAAATATTACCTTCCACATCTTCATAAAGATCATAAAGAGGTAGAGACACTGTCCATGACTTGTTTAAGTTATTATAATAATCATAAGAAGCTAATGCTTTTAAAGATAATCCTTCTACATAGGGAATTTTCAGATCAAATTGCAAACTTGAATTGAATGTTTTGCCATCTTCATTGTGATATCCATGGTCAGGATCCAACATAGCCATTATATTATCATTTCCGCTTTGTGATGTGTATTTACCATTCGAAAACATTAAAGGCCTAGTATTCATGGGATACATAAGTCGATCCCAAGCACTTCCTTCCCCTCCTGCAAACGGATAGTTTCCATTTGCATATTGCCCAAATAGATCTAGAGATACTTTAAGATTCTTATCCAGAAACCATGTATCGTAATTTGATCTTAAACTAAATCTATCATATTTTGTTATGGAACTTTTAAACATCCCTTCTTGATTGAAATAACCAACGGATGCAAAAAAATTAGATCTTTCATTTCCACCGGTAATTGATAAATTATGCTGTGTTTGCAATGCACCTTTTTTTAAGACATCATCTCGGTAATTTTCGTCCCCCCAGTTTCTTCCAATTATAACTTGGTCAGTTAATCCGTCTGGATCAGTGCCAATTTTATCAAAATATTCTTGATTCCATGTATCGGGTTGTCCTAATGCTAAATTGTATCTCCTGTTCCTTAACCATTGCTCACGCACAGTTAGAAATTCAGGTTCTCGTGTTGGGGTCTGATAACCTGTATAACCGTTGTAATTTAATTGTATACCTTTTTGTGATCCTCTTTTTGTTGTTACTAAGATAACGCCGTTCTGTCCTCTTGCACCGTAAACAGCAGTAGCTGAGGCATCTTTTAATACTGTTAATGATTCTATATCATTAGGATTTATCGTATTGAAGTCTCTTCCAATTATACCATCTACTACTACTAAAGCGCCTCCGGTACCTCTAATTCGAATTTCGGCTTGATCCCTTCCAGGCTCTCCACTGTACTGACGAGTTACTACCCCGGGTAACCTTCCTGTAATTGCTTGCGATAAATTAGTCGCTGGAACGGATTGGATTTTCTCGGGCTGTATTGAACTAACTGATCCGGTAAGTGTTGCTTTCTTTTGAATACCATACCCCACAACGATCAACTCATCCAATGCTTTAGTGTCTTCCAGTAAGGTTATATTAAATCTAGATCTTCCCGAAGTATTGATACTCTGCTCTAAAAATCCTATATAAGAAATCTGAATTACGGCATTATTCTCGACATCAAGAGAAAATCTTCCATCTACATCTGTAACGGTACCGTTGGTTGTTCCGGTTTCAACAATGTTAGCCCCAATAACGGGTACGCCGGCGGCATCAATAATGGTTCCGGTAATGGCTTTTTTTTGTTGTTGCACCGCTTCGGCAACTGCAGTTATCTGGCTGTACATTTCCTTAGGAGAAAGGATGATTTGTGTCCCTTTCACTTCATAATCCACATTTTCCGATTTAAAAAGCTTCTCCAGTACGGCTGAAATAGCGGCATTCCTTACCCGCACGCTTACTTTCCGGTCAACATTAATTAACCGGTTGTTGTACAGAAAGTAATAATCGGATTTCTCTTCAATGGTTTGCAATACTTTTTCGATGGTTGAATTTTTCATGTCCAACGAAATTTTGGCGTCTTGAGAATAGATGTGTTCAGCTTGTAGTTGAAAAGTGAGCACAAACAGTAGTAAAAGCGTTATTCTCATAGCAATAGGTATTTTTTTTAATAAAGCATAAAAAAGGTGTGCTTTTTGGTTGATTGATTTATTATTCATACTTTTACATTGTTATTAAATTCATTTTATGGGTTTAGTAATTGATTGCCTGGCGGTGAGGTGAGATTTTCCGCGATGGCAATGTAAATCATGGGCGGGAGAGGGTATTAAACTCTCCCGTTTTTTTGTATTTCAATTGGTATTTATCTTATCATAGGCGGTCCTCCTTATTTCGATTTTATGATTACTCTCCTTTGTGTGAATGTTTCATTGTTTAATTGTTTTTGTTTGGATATGGAATAGGTAATGGGGGCCGACCGTTTCAATAGGTCGAGGATGTCCTCGAGTGTTTCTTCTGTAAATGTGGCCGTGTATTCATACTCTTTAAGCCTGTCGCCCTCAAGGCGTATATCTACTCCGAATTTGCGCGAAAGCTTGGTTACAATCTTATCCAGTTTTTCCCGGCGGAACACCATTTTCCCGTCTTTCCAGGCCGTTTCTACATAGGTGTCTGCCGTTACCACATGGATATTACCGGTTTTAACCTGGAGGATCGCCTTTTCGTCAACCACCAACGTTTCCGTTGCTTTTGAGCCGATTTCAGAAGAGATCTCTACCTGTCCGCTTGCCAAAGTAACCTCGTGGCTTGTCTCACTTTCGTATGCATTTACGTTAAATTCCGTTCCGTAAGCGCTGACGACCATTTTTTGGGGTGTTTCCACATTAAAACGGTGTTTCTTGTCGGAGGTTACTTTGAAATAAGCTTCTCCAGAAAGTTGAACCCTGCGTTCTTTTTCTGTGAAGCGTTGTGGATAGGTAAGTGAGCTTAACGCATTCAGCCATACTTCGCTTCCGTCCGGAAGTATGGTTTTTGTCACCATCCCCGGAGCAGAGGTGACCGTAATGGTTTCTACGATGGACCCGCTTTTTTTGAGAATGGGATAGAGCGTATACTGGTATACCAGAAACAGGGGAAGAAGAATCGCGGCCGTATTTCTCAGGTAGTTGAAGAACAAGCGCCTGTTCCGATCGGACGTGATGCGTTTCCGCAATTGTTCCCAATCAGCTACAGCGTCTATCGTTTTTTGTTTCTCGTAGTTCTCCAGTAAAGCATTCAAAGAATTGGGATTCTCCTTTTCAATCATCTCGTTTTTGACATTTATATATACTTGACGAACAACTCCCGGGTTACCCTATAAAAAAAGTGAAGTTTTTTAAGAAAAGTAAAAATTTAACAATGTGGGGTGAAAAGGAATATCTATATAAACAGCAGTAAAAAGGGAAGGTAATCACGCAATTCAATGCGTAAAATTTTTAATGCCCTACTGATATAGGATTCAATGGTTTTTTGGGAAACCTCCATTTTATCGGCTATGGCAAGGTAGGTCATTCCCTTAAAGCGACTCATCTCGAACGCTTCCCGCACGTTGGGCGGTAGTTTTGCCAATGCTTCGCCAATAGTGGTTTCCAACTCTTTTAAGGTATATACTTCTTCCGGTGAAGTGTGAATGACAGACAACATGTTTTCTTCTTGATAGCGGTTTTCTACTTCCTGCTTCCGTAGATAGTCCGTACAATGGTTGCGGACGGAAGTAATCAGAAAATTGCGAAAAGAAACGGTTATATCCATGCTTTTCCGGTTTTTCCAAATTTTAAAAAAAACATCCTGCACAACGTCTCTGGCTGTTTCTTCCTGTGTGATATACCGCATGGCAAATACACACAGTGCCGGATAAAATTCGAGAAAAAGTTCCCTGAAGGCCTGCTCATCGTCCCGAAAAGCAACTTCTCGAAACAGGTTCTCATATATTGTATCTTTTTCTTTCATTCTTTCTCCTTACTTCTTTCCGTTTCAAATCACCCCGCCCAAACCTCCCTGTCGAGATTGCGGTAGTTGATTGCTTCCGCCAGATGAACCGGTAAGACATGGGGGCTGGCTTCCAGATCGGCAATGGTCCGGGAAACTTTCAGTATCCTGTCGTAGGCCCTTGCCGATAGGCTAAGCCTGTCCATGGCGGTTCTGAGTAATTGCAGTCCCGCTGCATCGGGAGCAGCATATTCGAGCAGCATTCTCGATGTCATTTGCGCATTGCAATATATGCCGGGAGTTTTTCTAAACCGTTCCGCCTGAATCCGGCGGGCTTTTACCACACGTTTACTGATTTCTGCACTGCGTTCGGCCGGAGTGCTGTCGGATAGCTTTTCGAACGCGACCGGTACGATTTCGATATGGATATCGATCCTGTCCAGTAAAGGTCCTGAGATTCTGTTTAAATATTTCTGTACGGCTCCTCCCGGACAGACACACGCTTTATCGGGATGGTTGTAATAACCACAAGGGCAGGGATTCATGGCCGAAACCATCATAAAGCTCGCAGGGTACTCTACGGAATATTTGGCGCGGGAAATTGTTATTTTTCGGTTTTCCAATGGCTGACGCATCACTTCGAGAACATTTCGATTAAACTCCGGAAGTTCATCCAAAAACAGCACTCCGTTGTGGGCCAAACTGATTTCACCCGGTTGAGGATCGGCTCCGCCACCGACCATGGCTACATTACTGATGGTATGGTGTGGGGACCGGAATGGCCTGCGCGACATAAGGGAGATGCCTTTTTCCAGTTTGCCGGCAACGCTGTGTATCTTTGTGGTTTCGAGTGCCTCTTCAAGGGTGAAAGGGGGGAGGATAGAGGGCATTCGTTTCGCCATCATCGATTTCCCTGCACCGGGAGGCCCTACCATAATTATATTGTGGCTACCTGCAGCCGCTACTTCCAACGCGCGTTTCACATTTTCCTGTCCTTTTACATCGCTGAAGTCGAACTCGAAATTCGACTGGCTCTGCAAAAACTCCTGCCCTATATCTGCGGTTGTTTTTTCAAGCTCAAGTTCATTGTTTGCAAAACCGACGACCTGACGGATATTTTCTACCCCGTAAACCTCCAATCCTTCCACAACAGCTGCTTCTTTAGCATTTTCCGTAGGAAGGATGAACCCTTTGAATCCGTTTTCCTTAGCCATGATAGCTATAGGTAAGGCACCTTTGATGGGCAGGATATTTCCGTCGAGCGATAACTCACCCATGATAAGGTAATCGGGCAGTTTATCCGCCATAATGGTTTCGGAGGTGGCCAGTATGCCTATCGCCAGGGGCAGGTCGTAAGCTGATCCCTCCTTCCGGATATCGGCCGGAGACATGTTGATCACAATTTGTTGCCGGGGATACTTAAAACCGCTTACCTGAATGGCGGATACAATCCTTTTGTGGCTTTCTTTCACTGATGCATCGGGCAAACCCACCAGAAAGAACTTGATCCCCTTTGTGCAATTTACCTCAATAGTTATAAGTGTGGCATTTATACCTTGTACTGCCGCACCAAAAACCTTGACCAGCATAGCTTTTAACGATTGTTTTTTACAGAATTTTTAAGTGCATTTTCCACTGCGATGGCCGGGACGTTTCTGTCGCTGATGATGCCGGCAGGGGAAATAAGGATATTATTCGGAATGAACTCAATATTGTATGCTTCCACGATGTCTGATGCCCAGCTTTTTTTCTCCGGTACAACGGTCCACGGGATAGAATCGTTTTCAATATAACTGATGGGATAAATATCGGAATCGATATATACGGAAATGAACTCCACGCTGTCTTTGTTAACATCCCTGTAGGTTTGCTTGAGTGATTGAATCGTTTCGCGGGAATCGATTCCTGTAGTTGAGATGAAAGACAACAAGAGGTATTTTCCCCGGTAATCGTACGATTGTATGGTGTCGCCCGATTTATCAACCAGCCGGAAGTAAGGCATAGATGAACCTTCTGCGGAGCGGTTGATTTTTTCGGAATAAGCCTTCAGGTTCAACCCCATTTTCGATTTCAGTATATCCCCCTGCATATATTCCAATACACGGCTAAGCCCTTTCGGATTTTCCGAGTTGGCAAAAAACTCGTTGATAAGAATCAGGCTCGATATTTTTGTGGGATTTTTTTTGACCTGCTCTTCGGCATTTAATGTCAACTCCTGATTGAAAGAGTTGATCTTGGCTATTTCGTCAGCATTGGCTAAGATCCTATTATTGGACGCGGAGTTCGATTCTTTTTCTTCTTTCAGGTTACGAAGTAAAAGCGTACGTTGTTGAAGCAGCTCTTTGTTTGATTCTTTAAACAACGTGAGGTCGTTGTTTATTTCGTTTCCGTTTACTTTGATTAAATCGGACAGTTGAGCATCCCCTTTGATGGATATGTTATCTTTCGGATGGGCAAAAACCATGACTGAAGAACTTTGGTTGTTGAAATACAACGAAAATACAGTAAGGGTATCTATGGTATTTTTATACGTAAATCTGCCGCGTTTATCGCTCATGATGGTGTCGATAGCGAGGGTATCGCCGGCGAAATAAGAAACCAGAACCTGGGGATTTTCCAGGCTGGAGATGTCACCTTTAAGCGCAACCCCATTTTCGTTGTTTTTGCAGGAAAACAACAATGCGCAGATAATGATTAATATGGACAACTTTACAAACTTCACTCGATTGATTTTTTTGTTTCTTCTAACTCAGCTTTACCTTTCCCTGATTTTCCAACTGTTCCTCCCGAAATAGTAAAACGTTGAAAGTTGACAAAGATAAAGATTAATTTTAAGAATTCTATATATTTTCACATATTTTTAATACTTTTTATAAAATCACAGAAATGGCTGGGATTACAGATAAAATCATTTAATTTAATTAGTTTTGCACTGTAATTCCAATTTCGTGAACATGAATTTTTCTGTTGTTATCCCTGTTTACAATCGTCCGGAAGAAGTTGACGAGCTTTTAGACAGTTTAACCCGACAATCCGGCAAGAATTTTGAAGTAATCATTGCCGAAGATGGGTCGTCTGAGAAGTGCGATGGTATAGTCCAGAAATATGTATCGCAACTCCCTGTTGTTTATTTTGAGAAACCTAATTCCGGTCCTGGGCTGACCCGAAACGCTGGTGCCAAAAAAGCGAAGTATGACTACCTCATTTTTTTTGATTCCGACTGTATTATCCCCGAACACTACATGGAGTATGTCTCTTTTTACCTGGAAAGGAATTTTGTTGATGCCTATGGTGGCCCTGATAATGCGTTGCCCTCTTTTACAACGGTACAGAAAGCTATAAATTATTCCATGACCTCTTTTTTTACTACCGGAGGTATTCGCGGCGGAAAAAAATCGATGGATAAGTTTCATCCCCGGAGTTTCAACCTGGGGGTCTCCAAAAAAGCGTTCGAAGCCCTTGGCGGGTACGGTAAGATGCGTTTTGGGGAAGACATCGATTTCAGCCTCCGGCTGCTTAAAAAAGGATTTGGAACGGCACTTATTCCCGAAGCATATGTTTATCATAAACGCCGGTCGACCTTCAGGCAGTTTTTCAAGCAAGTTTACAATTCAGGAATAGCCCGGATCAATTTGCACCTGGCGCACCCGGGTTCATTAAGATTAGTACACTTTCTGCCATCGTTCTTCGTAACAGTGATGGTTCTTTCCCTGCTTTTATCCTTTTTTTACCCGGTCGTTGTGCTTGCTCCAGCATTATACAGCTTGCTGGTACTGATCGACTCAACCGCAAGAAACAACTCGTTGAGGGTCGGCTTTTACAGTATTGCAGCAGCCTGGACACAACTTTTCGGATACGGTGCAGGATTCATCTCTGCGATCTGGAAACGATTAATCCTGAAAAAAGGAGAATTCAACGCTTTTGAGAAAAAATTTTATGAGTAGTAGTCTATCAACCTAAATCTTCTCCCCGTAGGCCAAATCGCCTGCATCGCCAATTCCCGGTACGATATAAGAGGATTCATTTAATTCCGGATCAATAGCTGCGACCCATATGGTGGTTTTATCTTCAGGAAAATGTTGGGTGCAATAATCCACAGCCTGCTGGCTGGCAATAATGGATGCAATATGAATCCTCCGAGGTGTTCCCTTCGTTAGTAAAGCTCTGTACGTCAGTTCCATGCTGCTTCCTGTGGCCAGCATTGGATCGGTAAGGATAAGCGTTTTTCCATCAATACTGGGCGAGGCAATGTATTCGATATGAATATCAAACGATTGATGCCCTGTTTCCTTGTATTTCCGGTAAGCCGACACAAACGCATTTCCGGCACAATCAAAATAGTTCAGCACGCCATGATGATAAGGTAATCCTGCCCGTAAAATGGTGCCGATAACAATCTCTTCATCGGGGACAGAAACTTCGGCCACGTCGAGAGGGGTGGTTACGGATATTGTTTTGTAGCTTAAATCCTTACTGATTTCATAAGCCATTATTTCACCGATCCTTTCTAAATTTCTACGGAATCTGAGCCTGTCGTTCTGGATGGTTATGTCTCTTATTTCACGGACAAAAGAATTCAGGAGTGAGTTGTTTTTCGAAAAATCAATTACATTCATTGTTGTAATAACAAATTGTTCATACTATCTTTTTTCGAAAAACAAAGGTAATATTTTTGGTCTCAACGATAAACATTTTCACCGTTTTTTTGTTCCATTTACTTGAGTGTTTTTTTCTCAGGAAAGAAATTTGAGTTAAAACAGGAATAATTAAAGAAATTTTTCTTTAATTACTTTATTATCTCAACTTAATTAATTATTTTTGTCGCCGTTTTAGGATATCGTTGATGTTTTAGGATGTTATTCACAAGTAAAACGGTTTGAGCAGATAGAGATTTATTCACACATTTATATTCACAAACAATTATTATTAACATGGCAAATTTAGATTTAAGCAAGTATGGAATTGTAGGCAACTTCGAGATCCTTCACAATCCTACTTACGAAGAGTTATTTCAGGCGGAAATTGATCCGGCCAATGAAGGTTTTGAAAAAGGCGTGCTGACTTCAACCGGTGCAGTAGCAGTGGATACCGGAAAATTTACAGGCCGCTCACCCAAAGACAAATTCATCGTAATGGACGACACTACCAGAGACACGCTTTGGTGGGACGGTACCATCAACCGCCCGACTACTCCCGAGGTGTTCGACCACTGTAAAGATCTCGTGACAACTCAGCTTTCAACAGCTAAAAAATTGTATGTTGTTGATACGTTCTGCGGCACCAACGAAGATACCCGTATGAAAGTGCGTTTTGTGATGGAAGTAGCCTGGCAGGCACACTTTGTGACCAATATGTTTATTCGTCCTTCACACTACGAGCTGGCAAACTATGGTGAGCCTGATTTTGTTTGCTTAAACGGTTCCAAAACCAGCAATCCAAACTGGAAAGAACAAGGTCTGAATTCAGAAGTATTTACTTTGTTCGACCTTACCCGCAAAATGCAGGTAATCGGCGGTACCTGGTATGGAGGTGAAATGAAAAAAGGTATTTTTGCCCTGATGAACTATTATTTGCCATTGAAAGGTATTGCTTCTATGCACTGCTCGGCTAACGTAGGTACAGAAGGAGACGTAGCCATTTTCTTCGGGCTTTCGGGAACGGGAAAAACGACTCTTTCAGCAGACCCGAAACGTTATCTGATCGGTGACGACGAGCACGGCTGGGACGATCACGGTGTATTCAACTACGAAGGTGGTTGCTACGCCAAGGTTATTGATCTGGAAAAAGACAAAGAACCCGATATCTGGAGAGCTATTCGTCGCGATGCATTGCTGGAAAACGTAACTGTTCTTCCTGACGGAACTCCCGATTACTCCGCTGCCGCTTCAAAAACAGAGAACACACGTGTTTCTTACCCCATCTATCACATCAGTAAAATTGTTTCTCCATCTCGCGCAGGACATGCGAGCAAAATCATTTACCTGTCGGCTGACGCGTTTGGCGTATTACCTCCGGTATCTATTTTGGATGAGAAATCAGCTCAATATCACTTCCTCTCCGGCTTTACTTCAAAACTAGCAGGCACTGAACGCGGCATTACCGAGCCGGTTCCTTCGTTCTCTCCCGCATTTGGTGAAGCATTCCTGACCCTGCACCCGACTATGTACGCAAAAACATTGATTGGAAAAGCACAAGAACACAATGCAAAAGTTTACCTGGTAAACACAGGCTGGAACGGAACAGGAAAGCGCATCTCTTTGAAGAATACACGTGCCATCATTGACGCCATCATCGATGGTTCAATTGAAGAAGCTGAAACCATTCAGATTCCTATCTTGAACCTGGTTGCGCCTGCCGCATTGAACAATGTGGACACTGAAATTCTTGACCCGCGCAATACTTACGCTGATGTTGCCGAGTGGGAAGCAAAAGCCAAATCGCTTGCGGCCAAATATATCAAAAACTTTGAGCAATATTGCGACAACGACGATGCATTGGCGTTAGTTGCGTCCGGACCGCAATTGGACTAAACGTAACCGATTAAAAAAAAAATCCCGCCTCCTTTCGTGAGAGCGGGATTTTTTATTCAGTCAAGAAAGTCAATCGTCCAGTTTCATTATCTCCACTTTCCTAAAATCAATGGGGTGCCCTTCGCTTTGAAGCGAGATGGTCCCTTTGCTCAGCATTTTGTCGCCACCGTTCATCACGATAAGTTTGGCGTAGGTCGCATCCCTTTCATCCAACTGTGGGCGGTTGTACTGTAAAACCGTATCGCCGTTGATAATATGACTAATAACATTGTTTCCCCTGACCTCTACTTCGGCCGTTATCCAATCTTCACCGTAGAAGTTTTCCGAGGAAGAGTTGATGCAATGATCAAGGATCAACTGATCGTCCATGACGATATTTGTTCCGGGTGTGCAAACATTCATATTGGTCCTTTGCACCAGGGAGTCGCTGGCCAGCAACTGTACCTCAATGGAAGTGGGAAAATCCTGGTCTTTTTCCATTGACTCCGGTGTCTGCCCGTGTACCATGATTCCGGAGTTTTTATACGCCCATCCGGGTGCTCCCGGACATTGCTCGCCAACGATACGGTATTCTACTCGCAGTTTATAATGCGAAAACTCATCGTTGTAAAACAGGTGGCCGAAACGGTCGCGTAACGAGTCATACTGTTCGTAACGTACCTTTATCATGCCTTCTTCCACCCGGAATGTATTGCCGAAATTGTCGCCCGCATCGTAACCTTTAATTTTTACCGTCCAACCGGTTAAATCGGTTCCGTTGAAGAGAGGAGTCCAACCGCTGGATGCATCGCTGCTTTTTTTCTGGCTGCAGGATATCAGAATGAATGCCGCGGTCGTGGCACCCAAAAGTGACCATACTTGTTTCATGCTATATTCTATTTTTTGTTGTTGTTCTTAAAATATTCGTCGGCAAACTTGACGAACTGTTTCCAGTCGAAAAGATTCATGTTGTGGATGCCGTCTCGGTTATGAAAGCCCAACGGCAACTGAATGACCTGTTCGTTGTTCGGGGGCATGTTGGCGGGTAAACTTGTTTTGAGGCCAAACAGGCTGAAAACCGGTTGTGCGGCAACCAGAGCCAGGTATTGTCCTTTGGGGTCCGCCCACGAATCATCGGCTGCACTGGCGACATAGACTGCCCGGGGAGCCATTAATGCCAGCAGCATATGTTGGTCAACAGGCAGGTTTCCTTCGTTGTTGGCGAAAGCAGCATATCCCGGAACAAACCAATGCGGGAAGTTACGGGTAATTACTTCCACTGTTTCTCCAAAATTCCTGCGGGAGATTTTTGCGCCCGAGTTTCCCGACTCGTTCGATACGGCAATGGCTACCCGTCTATCTTGTGCTCCGCACCAAAGTGCAGCTTTGCCCCCACGGGAATGTCCAACAACAATTACCTTACTGGCATCTATATCCTTATCGGTTTCAAAATAATCGATTATCCGGCTGACGCCCCAGCCCCAGGCGCCTAATGCACGCATTCCGTTTGGTTGCAGGGTTTGCTCGGGATAAAGTTTGGTGAGAATTTGATTTACGTAGTCTGTTTTGTGATCCGGTGCGACGTCCTTTACATCAAATCCGGCAATGGCATAGCCAGAGTTCACAATCTCTTCGGCAGGCCAGAACTCATTTTCGGGTGATGCTTGCATCGTATCCAGTCCGCGGTGGTTAATCGTCAGGAATACAGGAACCGGCTTTTTTATTTTGTTGGGGATAAACAAGTGGACCTGAACAGTAATAACTTTTTTGTTCCGGATAACGTCAACAGCTACCTGCTTATAGGTGGCCTTTCCGTTCAATGCCTTGTAGTTTTGTTCCAACACCTTGAATTCGATTTTATCGAAATCCTTGGGAACCTGCCCGTACACGTTATCCTCAAAAAGTTTTAGAATTTCTGGACGGCGGATCCTGTCCCAGTCTTCCGCAGACACGATTTCTTTGCCGTTTTGAGCCTTTAGCAGTTCCGGTAATACATAGCTGCCGGCTTTGGTTTCATCGTAGTTCTGGGCAAACAGCGTTGTTGTTAACGTAAACAACAGCAGGTAAAGTATCTCTTTTTTCATTTCCATGGAGTTTGAAGTGTAAAATTATTGGTAAAAGGAGTTCCTGACTAATTAGGCTTTGCAAAAAACGACTCAATGGCTTCAATGGAGGTGTCTTTAAGGATCACCTTCTTGTCTTTGTCCAGCAAATACAGCGTTGGAATGGCTTTAATGTCGTACAGTTTCTGTTTGGTAATAGTCGTTTCTTTATCGTACGAGTGTATCCAGTTTGCAGGCATCTGCGGTAAATATGATCTCCATTCGTCGATATCTGCATCGGGATAAACGGTTAATATGGTTATCATTGTGCGGGTAGGCGAGTTCATTGAAAAAGCCTTGTTAAGAGTGACTGACTTTGTTAGCACATCGGTAACAGAGGCACAAGTAGAACATCCGGGATTTGAAAACATCAAAACAAGGTATTCACTTTTGATGGAGTGCATCCTTTGTGATTCTCCCGAAGCCAGTGTGTAGGCGAAGTCATTGGCCGTCTCTCCCACGCGGTTTTTCATTACCATCTCGAATTGGAACCGGTACCTGGATTTATCCGTTTCGGATAGAATTTCGGAATTTACCAACTCCTGCAAAACGGGAATGTAAAACTCTTCGTTGCGGAATGGGGAATTGGCACCGTAGAAATATTTATCGAACAGCGTGCCAAAATAAGTATACATGGTGTTGTTCGCTTCGGCTTTCCTTAACGTGTAGTTGAGCGATTCTTTGGTTCTGTCGAACGGAACATAAGAAAGAATATTGATGTAATCCACGAAAGCCTGCTCTGTAATTTCAGGACGAAGTGTGAGCTTTTCGTCGGAAAAATCGAACCTGTCCCAGTAGTGCATCACAAGATATACGGCACGGGCATCGGAATTGGTCATCTCTTCAGGGATGTATGGCAAAACAAAGGTGTCGGGAACGATGGTTTGTTCCCGTTTCAAAGAATCTTCACCGATAGTGTCGATCTGAGCTTTCTTGCTCGATGAGCAGGCATAGATCATAAGAAAAGCGGTAAGTACGAAAAATGATTTTAGAGAATATTGATTCATAATTCATTCGGTTTCATCAGGCTATTTGAGTCGCCTTCGCTCAAGCAAGTCTGGCCCTGTCTCGCTTAGCGAAATAGCTCTTTTTGTTTGGTGTAAAAGTACAAAAATTTCATTGAAGTTCTCAAGCTATTCATCAAATGAATAGAGATTTTGAGTTTTTTTCGTACATTTGTCTTTCATAATTTCAGGAAAAAATGGACAATTATGTTGTTTCGGCGAGGAAATACAGGCCGGTGACTTTTCGCTCAGTGGTGGGGCAGGAGGCATTGACCACTACGCTTAAAAATGCCATTACAGGAAATAAACTCGCTCATGCTTATCTGTTTTGCGGCCCGCGGGGTGTGGGAAAGACAACGTGTGCCCGTATTTTTGCCAAAACCATCAACTGCCTGAATCCGACACCTGAACATGAAGCCTGCAATCAATGTGAATCGTGTGTGGCTTTCGATGAACAACGTTCCTACAACATTCACGAACTGGATGCCGCGTCCAACAACTCCGTGGATGATATCCGTTCGCTTATTGATCAGGTACGCATTCCACCTCAGATAGGGAAATACAAAGTGTATATTATAGATGAGGTTCATATGCTCTCCACATCGGCATTCAACTCTTTTCTCAAAACACTGGAGGAGCCTCCTGCACATGCTATTTTCATTTTGGCAACTACGGAGAAGCATAAAATTATTCCTACCATTCTTTCACGCTGCCAGGTGTATGATTTCAACCGCATCAGCGTTGCCGATATGGTGAATCATTTACAATATGTTGCGCAGAAGGAAAATGTTTCTGCCGAACCCGAAGCATTAAACATCATCGCGCAGAAAGCGGACGGGGGGATGCGTGATGCGCTTTCCATTTTTGATCAAACAGTAAGTTATACAGCGGGAAATGTTACGTATAAATCGGTGATTGAGAACCTCAACGTGCTCGACTTCGAATACTATTTCAAGCTTACCGATGCCATCGTTGCGGGAAGTGTGGTAGATTGCCTGTTGGTTCTGAACGATATTTTGAACCGGGGATTCGAGGGGCAGTATGTAATTAGCGGAATAACGTCGCATTTTCGCGATTTACTGGTTTGTAAAGATCCCGTAACTGCAACATTGTTCGAAGTGGGAGCATCTATTCGTGAAAAGTATGTTGCCACCGCAAAACAGTGCAGTAACGCGTTTTTATATAAAGCCATTGAGATGGCCAACGATTGCGACCTGAACTATCGCATGAGTAAAAACAAACGCTTGTTGCTCGAGCTGACCCTTATCAAGCTTTGTCAGTTATCGGAAAATTCCGAAGATCCTAAAAACCTTAACCCCGTGACTCCATCGGAAAAAGTTCATCCGAAAACAAAAACACAACCAGTTCAAATTTCAGGGACTGTTTCCGAACCAAAACCGGAAATTAAACCCCTGCCCGTAATCCCAGGAGAGAAGAAGTCAACCGTAACAACGATTGCGGGATTGGGTGTTTCGTTGTCATCATTGACGGAAGAGAATCCGGAAAAACCGGTTGAGAAAAGTATTTCTCTGCAGGCGGAACCCAGGCAGAGCAACCGGCTCTTTACCGAAGAAGAGTTGCAAAAAGCCTGGCAAGAATTTGCTGAGAATTTGGTCGAGGAAAAGCTGCTGAGAAATACGATGATGCTTTATAAGCCCAAGATGCTGGGAAACACTGTTTTTGAGGTGGAAGTGAACACGGAAATCAACAAGAATTATCTGGATGATTATGGCAACGTAATCTTAGCCTACTTGCGGGAGAGTTTGCAGAACGATGATATTACGATGACCATTAAAATTTCAGAAGCAACCGTGGTTAAGAAACCCTTGACTTCGAGAGAGATTTTTGATGAACTGGTACAGAAAAACCCTTCGTTGCAAAAGTTATCCGACGAATTTGATTTGGAGTTGAGCTAAAACGGTCGCTGTTTTGAAAAATCAACGCAACAAAATAATTTCCCTGTCTTTTATCGGTTTTGCGGTGTTGTTCTGTTCCATCCAATCCTGTAAAAAAAAAGAGGCACAGCAGGCCCGGAAAGTTTCCTTGTATACCCAGGCCGATGCCGTTGAACCCAGAGATACCGTTATTATCGACTCCCGGTTAACCTTCCTGGAAGCAACTGCCGGGACGAAAGCGCCAAAATCTATATTGGATGAATTGTTTCTTATGGATGTTTTGTATAGATCAACAGATCAGAGGTTACATCAAGGACAAATACTGACAAACAAAAAGATCGAAAACGACATACGAAATATGTTCGTGTTTATGCTCGAAAATGATTTCGTCATCGAAAAAGCCATTCCTATTGTGCATTATAACTGGGACGACAGCTTGTCGATGGACGATAACAACACCTACAGTTTTTGTTACCGCAACGTTTCTTACTCAAAACACGCGCGGGGAATGGCGATTGATATAAATCCGCGTTTTAATCCGTTACGGTGGAAAAACGCAGATTATCCCAATCAGCCCGAAGGGGCAGTGCTGGATACAACCGTTAACGGGACTTTGTATTCTGGACATAGAGTGGTGGAGGAGTTCCAAAGACTCGGGTTCCGGTGGGGGCACACTTTTTCAAAATATTACGACGACCATCATTTTGAGAAAAGGTGAAACTTACAGGTACCTCATTACCCATTCACCTATTAAACTTCCGACGTACCGGGCATCTTTTATGTTTTTGATGAGGTGATCGATACCGTCCAGGGCGATGAAGCTTTTCGGATGCCTTGCAGCCATAAATATCTCCGTGGCGTGATCTATACTTACCATTTCATCCTCGGGGGAGTGTAAGATAAGTAAGGGCTTGTTCAGTCTATTAAGCGACTTCTTGATGTTGTGATTCGCCAGGTCATCCACAAAGCCTCTGCCTATCTCAATATCCCTCCCGGCCACGTCGATCATGGCACTTCCATAGTGGGTGATCTCCTCCATTTTATTGACGAATAATCGTTTTATATGATCCAATGTCGACGGAGTTCCCAGCAGAGAAACAGCTTTAACAGAGGCTAGTTGTCCGGCAGCCACAATAGATGCGGCACCTCCCAAGGAGTGTCCGACCAGGAGTTTGGGGGCTTCGTAATTGAGCGTTAAAAACTCGGCAGCGTACAATAAATCATCGATGTTCGATGAGAAATCAGTTTCCGCAAAATTACCCTGGCTATCTCCCAATCCTGCAAAATCAAAGCGAAGTACAGCAATTCTTTTTTCACTAAGCGCCTCCGAAATGTATTTGACATTTATCAGGTTCTTGTTGCAGGTAAAACAGTGCGAAAAAATGGCAAAGGCCTTTGGTGAATTGTGTTCAGGCAATTCTATTGCGCCGGAAAGAATCAGCCCCCTTGAATTTTTGAACGTTACTTTTTCTCTTTTCATCGCTACTTTAACGTTAGAGTAAGAGAAATGTTTCTAAATTTTTTTCAAAAAATTAAATTCAAGTTGCAGGTCAATGGTCTCTTTGGTTACAATATTCAAAGGCATGTAATTTTCAACCTTGGGTTTGGTCTGCAAAATCAAGTATTCAAGCAGTGTTTTCATTGCCATATATCCCTGGTAATCAGGATTTTGATCAATGAGAAATATAATTCGTTCATTTTTTAAAGCACAGATATTGGGTTTTGTCAAATCCACTCCAACCAGCTTTACGTCGTTTATGTTGTTGTCTTCCAAAAAATCTGCTATTACATTTCCCCTGGAGTTCAGCACTATTATGCCTTTTACGTTGGGATGCGAAGAGAAAAAATCCCTCATTTTTTCTTCGTTCCGCTGGGCTTCATAAACAGAAAACTGGATATGGTGTATCCGGTTGGAGAAGTTGGTTTCAGTCAAATAATCGTATGCGCCTTTTCGTCGGAGGATACTTGTATTTGCACTTTGGTCCCCAATCCGGATGGCTTGAAGTACCCCGATATCACTTGATTCCGGGATAAGTGATTTTAACAATTTACACATCAGGTAGCCGCAAATGTAGTGGTTAGCTGAATAAAATGCCAGGGGTGATGTCCCTTCGACCATGGAGTCGACAAATGTAAACGGGATATTTTTTTCTGTCAGTTTATTTGCGAGGGCAATAGTTTCGTCTTTAAAAGTGGGACCAATGATAACCGCATCAGGTTCAAGGATAAGGATTTGGGTAAAGACATTCTGACAAGAATAAATGTTGTATTGGTCGTAGGTCAGGTAGGTGGTTTTGATATGCAAGCTTTCGTGCTGATCGATCGCTTCCTGAATGCCGTTATGAATACTTTCCCAGTACTCACCGCGAGAAGCATGAGGAGTGGTAATCACTATCTCATACGTTTTTTTCAACGAAAGGCCCGACAAGTGGATATTGGGTTTATAACCCACCTGTTTCAACACCTTTTCCACAGCTATCCTTGCTTTATCCGATACATTGCCGCGGTTGTGCAGGATCCTGTCCACCGTACCCGAGGATACTCCAGCCTGAGCAGCTATGTCTTTGATTCTGATACGTTTTTTCATTGAGGACTTGGGATATTTATCGATTTACAAATTAAAATGCAAATATAGAAAAAGTTTCTGCAAATGTGTAAATACACAACCATCTTTTTACATTAGTAAAATTATAAAATATTTAAGAATAATTAATGATTTATAATGAAAGCTGTAAGTCTATTCGTGTTAACTTTGTGCACGTACACAAGTAGGCGTGAATTCAATTAATAAACAAAAATAAATCATGTACGAACTATTTAACATTCAAGGCAAAGTAATTGTTGTTACCGGCGGAACAGGCGTTTTGGGCGCATCGATGGTGGAGTACTTGGCTTTGCACGGAGCGAAGGTAGCCGTATTGGCCCGGAACAAAGAAAAGGGGGACGAGCAGATTGAGCATGTAAGATCAAAGGGTGGAGATGCGTTGTTCCTTCAAACCGATGTGACTGATGAGGCAGTATTAAGGCAAAACGCAGAGGCGATCATTGCCAGATACGGTAAAATAGATGCCCTTATTAACGGAGCTGGAGGCAATATGCCCGGTGCCACTATAGGACCGAAAAACACCATCTTCGATTTGAAAATGGATGATTTCCGTAAGGTGGTAGACCTGAACCTGATGGGAACTGTTGTTCCGACAGTTATCTTCGCCGAATATATGGTGAAAGAGAAAAAGGGAAACATCATCAATATTTCATCCGCTTCGGCGTTGCGTCCGTTATCACGTGTGGCCGGATACGGCGCAGCAAAAGCCGCTGTTACCAACTTTACCAAATACATGGCCGGTGAACTGGCTATTAAGTTTGGTGAAGATTTCCGTGTAAATGCACTTTGTCCGGGATTTTTCATTACTGAACAGAACAGAAACCTGCTTACTAATCCTGACGGGACTTATTCCGATAGAGGAAATACCATAATTGCCCATACTCCTTTCAGACGTTTCGGCAATCCGGCAGATCTACTTGGTACGCTACACTATCTGGTGAGCGATGCTTCTATGTTTGTTACCGGTACCGTTGCTATTGTGGATGGCGGTTTTGATGCCTTTAGTATTTAAACAGACTTAACTTCTTCACCATTATGCTTCAACTTAAAAGAGAATGTAAGTATTCACTGATAGTCGCTTCCAGTATGGGAGTGAGAATTACGCCGGTAAATGCCCAGCCGGTACATAGCAGCAAGATTTTCGAAATGCAGGCAACGAGCGCCGAAACAAATGTGGCTAGTATTTCATCTTCTCTCGGACTTCCGGTCAAGGTGTTGACTACCTTTGTAAAAGACAGCCCGATTGCGGCTTTTATCAAATCCGACCTGAGGGCAAGAAACATTGACTTCGAAGGGCCGGAGATCCCGCAGGGAGGCCCGTGGGGTTACCGTCACCAGTTCAATATTGCCGATAGTGGTTTTGGATTACGTGGGCCCCGTGTCCAGAACGACAGGGCAGGGGAAGTAGGAAAGACCTTGAACGTGAAAGATTTTGATTTGGAACGGATTTTTGCCAAAGAGGGAGTTCAGATCATGCATTTGTCGGGATTGATAGCTGCCTTATCGCCCGAGACAAGTGATTTCTGCCTCCAGCTAGCCCGCTATGCCAAAAGACACGGCACCCTTATCTCTTTTGACCTGAACCACAGGGCAACATTCTGGAAGGGCCGGGAAAAGGAGTTGAAAGAGGCGTTTGCTGAAATCGCTTCCCTGTCGGATATCTTAATTGGAAACGAGGAAGATTTTCAACTCTGTTTAGGTATCCAGGGTCCGAAAGCCGGGGGTGAAAATATTGAAGACACCATTGATGCCTTTAAAGGGATGATTTTGAATGCAAGAAAAGCATTTCCCAACGTTTCAGTATTTGCAAATACCCTCCGGGAGGTGATCAGTGCCAATGAACATCTTTGGGGAGCAATTGTTTATGAAAATGAGAACTGGCACGTTGCCCCGTTGCGCAAGATTAACGTGGTGGATCGTATTGGGGGGGGTGACGGTTTCGTGGGTGGATTGCTCTATAGTATTCTGAAGGAAATGCCGTCTGAAAAGTGGATCCAGTTTGCGTGGGCCAGTGGCGCTTTGGCCACCACTTTCCTCACCGATTATGCCCAGCCTGCCGATGAAGAAATGATCTGGAGCATCTGGAAAGGAAATGCGCGGGTGAAACGATAAAACAACCAATCAAAAATATAATATGAAACAAAAAGCAGATATTGGACTCATTGGGCTTGCAGTAATGGGCGAAAACCTCGTCCTGAACATGGAAAGTAAAGGTTACACAGTAGCCGTTTATAACCGCACGGTTGAAAAAGTAGATAATTTTGTGAGCGGCAGAGGTAAAGGCAAGAATTTTATCGGGGCACATTCACTTGAAGAATTGGTGGATTCACTCGAACGCCCTCGTAAGGTAATGATGTTGGTAAAAGCCGGAAAGCCGGTGGATGATTTCATTGAACAACTCATTCCTCTCCTTGAACCCGGAGATATTATTATTGATGGGGGAAACAGCCATTTCCCGGATACCGTCCGCCGTACAAAACAGGTGGAAAGTAAAGGATTACTGTACATAGGTACCGGTGTTTCCGGGGGTGAAGAAGGTGCATTGCTCGGGCCTTCGATGATGCCCGGCGGATCGCCGGAAGCATGGCCTTTCGTAAAAGAAATTTTTCAGGCGGTAGCGGCAAAAGTAGAGGATGGATCTCCGTGTTGCGACTGGGTAGGCGAAGACGGTGCCGGACATTTCGTGAAAATGGTACATAACGGTATCGAATACGGGGACATGCAGATAATTAATGAGGCATATCATCTGATGAAGGAATTACTGGGGATGGATGCTTTTGAACAACACGAAGTGTTTAAAAAATGGAATGCCGGAAAACTCGATTCGTATCTTATTGAAATCACCACCGATATCCTGGCGTACAAAGACGAAGACGGGAGCCCTTTGGTAGAAAAAATTCTCGATACGGCCGGACAGAAAGGTACCGGGAAATGGACAGCCGTAACGGCGCTCGATTTGGGAATCCCGCTTACGCTTATCGGCGAGTCCGTGTTTTCGCGCTGCCTTTCGGCTCAGAAAGACCTTCGTGTAAAAGCATCGAAGGTGATTGCAGGAAAAAAACCGGCATTCAAAGGAGACAGGCAACAATTCATTAACGACCTCGAACAGGCCATTTACGGAGCGAAAATCATTTCGTATGCACAGGGGTACGACCTGATGATGGAGGCTGCCAAAGAATATAACTGGAACCTCAATTACGGCGGAATAGCGCTGATGTGGCGTGGAGGATGCATCATCCGTTCGGTATTTCTGGGTGACATCAAAAAAGCATTCGACAATAATCCCAAGCTGGAAAATCTGTTGCTCGATCCGTTCTTCAAAGAAAGTATCGAATCGGTTCAGGAAAGTTGGCGCAGGGTGTGCGCTACTGCACTCGAAAACGGAATTCCTGTTCCTGCACTGACATCGGCTTTGTGCTATTTCGACGGGTTCCGTAACGACCGCTTACCGGCTAACCTGCTGCAGGCGCAGCGTGATTATTTTGGAGCACATCAGTATGAGAGGGTAGATAAACCGCGCGGTGAGTTCTTCCATACCGACTGGACAGGTCGCGGAGGAAATACCGCCTCGTCCACATACCAAGTTTAGTATTCAATCTGAAGAGATGATTTATTATCAAAACGGCTCTGCCACAAACAACCTGTCGCGCGAAGACCTGGAGGCGGGTCTTCGCGAGGCTTTCGGTAAATTGGGTGAAAAGCATAAAGTGCTGGCTATCCCGCCCGATTATACTCGCCTGCCCAGCCGTGCGGGTGAACTGACAGAAATAAGCTGGGAATATTACGATGACAGGCTAACCGATATTCTTCCGGCGTTGGGGACGCATACACCCATGACCGATGATCAGATCTCACACATGTTCGGAAAAACTCCGGCTAACCTGATACGAATTCACGACTGGCGAAACGATGTGGTAACGCTTGGTAGGGTCTCGGCAGAAATTGTGGAAGAGGTGTCCGAATATAAAGTACACTTCGACTGGCCGGTTCAAGTAAATAGGTTGTTGGTTGAGGGCAATTTCGACCTCATCCTTTCTATCGGACAGGTTGTTCCACACGAAGTGGTTGGAATGGCAAACTATAACAAGAATGTTTTTGTGGGAACCGGTGGATTCGAAGCGATCAACAAGAGCCATTATGTGGGAGCGGTCTATGGCATGGAGCGGATGATGGGACGTGCCGATACCCCGGTTCGCAGGCTGTTCAATTATGCTTCGGAAAATTTCGCAAAACAACTCCCTATTGTGTATGTGCTCACGGTAGTGGGTGTAAACAAAGAAGGAAAACAACAGACTTACGGACTGTTTGTGGGTGATGATTTCGCTGTTTTTGACGTAGCTGCCAAGCTCTCTCTCGAGGTTAATTTCCAAATGGTTGAAAAACCGTTGAAGAAGGTCGTAGTGTGGTTAGACCCCACGGAGTTCAAAAGCACCTGGCTGGGAAACAAATCCATTTACAGAACACGAATGGCTATTGCCGACGGAGGGGAGCTTGTTGTGTTGGCGCCGGCATTAAAGGAATTCGGAGAGGATAAGGAGATAGACCGGTTGATCCGGAAATACGGTTATTTTGGAACTCCTGAAACATTAAAAGCAGTTGAGGATAACGAAGAGTTGAGGAATAATCTGGGTGCCGCGGCACATCTTATTCACGGGTCGTCGGAAGGCAGGTTTTCCATCACCTATTGTCCGGGTAAAGGAGCAGAAAACCTCACACGGGAAGAGATTGAAAGTGTGGGCTTTCGGTGGGGAGATATCGATGAAACGATGCAAAAATATAATTTCCAACACCTGAAAGAAGGATTTAACATCCTGCCGGACGGGGAAGAGGTATATTATATTTCAAGCCCCGCCTTGGGATTATGGGCGCACAGGGACCGGTTTGAGTATTGAAGACCGTTTAAAGAGATAGCAATCCAAGCATTTTTTTTGCTTTAAAAGGCGTTTTTTTATATTTTTGTTTTTCTACAAAAACAAATACGTTAGAATATATATCATGACGACAAGAAGAGATTTCTTGAGAAATACAGCTTTAGCCTCTGCGGGAATTGCGTTAAGCGGTATCTATACCAAGACCAATGCAGCTAGCTACAGCCGTATTGTAGGGGCTAATCGAAAAGTAAATCTGGCACACATCGGGATAGGAAACAGAGGTTGGGAGATTATCAACGATTTTGATAAAACAAAATTGGCAAACGTTGTTGCCCTCTGTGATGTGGATTTAGGAGCCGAGCACACCCAAAAAGCCATGGCTAAATTTCCAAACGCAAAACGTTTCAAGGATTTTAGAGAGATGTTCGATAAAATCGGAAACGAGTTTGAGGCGGTAGCCATCGCCACTCCCGATTTTGCTCATTTCCCATCAGTGATGCTAGCCATTAAAGAAGGAAAGCATGTCTATGTGGAAAAACCTATGGGCCGCACATTTAACGAAGTTGAACTGATGATAAAAGCAGCCCGGAAGTATCCAAAAGTTGTAACGCAGATGGGTAACCAGGGACATTCTGAAGGTAATTATTTCCAGTTCAAAGCCTGGAAAGAAGCCGGCATCATAAAAGATGTTATCGCCATTACAGCGCACATGAACAACGCCCGCCGCTGGCACGGATGGGATCCGAACATCAAGAAGTTCCCTGGTGCCGAGCCCATTCCGGAAACAATGGATTGGGACACCTGGTTGTCGGCCCAGTCGTATCACGAGTACAACAAGGATTTTCACTATGGGCAATGGCGTTGCTGGTACGATTTCGGAATGGGGGCTTTGGGCGACTGGGGAGCGCATATCCTCGATACGGCCCACGAGTTTCTTGATCTGGGTTTGCCGGAAGAGGTGAATCCGGTAAAACTCTCCAAGCACAACGATTACTTCTTCCCGATGTCGAGCACGATCGAATTTAAATTTCCAAAGCGCGGGAAAATGCCGCCCGTTATCATAACGTGGTACGACGGTGTGGATAACATTCCTTCCGTTCCGGAAGGTTATGGTGTTTCGGAACTTGATCCGAATATTCCCAGTGTTGGAGGCGGAAAAATTCAACCGGCCAAGCTGAATCCGGGGAAAGAAATTTACAGCAAAGACCTGATTTTTAAGGGTGGTTCGCACGGGAGTACGTTAAGCATTATTCCGGATGACAAAGCCCGGGAAATGGAGAGGAAGCTTCCCGTTGTTCCGAAAAGCCCGTCGAACCATTTCGCCAACTTCCTATTGGCCTGTCAGGGAGAAGAGAAAACACGCTCGCCCTTCGAGATTGCCGGCCCGCTGAGCCAGGTGTTCTGTCTGGGGGTAGCAGTGCAGCGACTGAATCGGAGAATTGTCTTTGACCGAAAAACAAAACGGGTTGTTGACGATGTTTTTGCGGATGCTTTTCTGACAGGGGCACCTCCACGAAAAGGATGGGAACATTTTTATGAAATATAAAAAATAGTAATCTATGAAAAGGAATATTCTTGTATTAATTGCAACGGTTTTTATTGTTTCTGCTTCGGCTCAGGAAGCCAAATGGCAGGATCTCTTCAACGGAAGGAACCTGAAAGGGTGGACCAAACTAAACGGAACAGCCGAATATAAAATTCAGGAGAAGGCCATTGTCGGGATTTCAAAAAGCGGAACGCCTAATACATTCTTGGCTACCAATAAGATGTATGACGACTTTATCCTGGAATTTGACTTTAAAGTGGACGACGGACTGAACTCCGGAGTTCAGTTTAGAAGCAATAGCTTGAAAGAGTATCAAAACGGACGCGTGCACGGGTATCAGTTCGAGATTGACCCTTCCGACAGATCGTGGACGGGAGGCGTTTACGATGAAGCACGCAGAGGATGGCTTTATCCTATGACTGTCAATCCCATTGGACAGAAAGCCTTTAAACATAATCAGTGGAACAAAGCACGCATAGAGGCAATCGGTAACTCCATACGCACGTGGGTAAACGGTGTCCCCTGTGCCGATATATTGGACGACGTCACAAAATCGGGTTTTATTGCCTTACAGGTCCACTCAATAAACAACAAAGAACTCGAAGGCAAAACGGTCTCCTGGAGAAACATCCGTATTCTGACTCAGGACCTCGATAAGTTCAGGTCGCGTGAAAACACAGACGGAATAGAACAAGTAAATACCATCGCCAATACCATTTCCGAGCGAGAAGCACGTGAAGGATGGAAACTGTTGTGGGACGGAAAGACTACCAACGGATGGCGAGGAGCAAAGCTCGATAATTTTCCCGAAAAAGGCTGGTCAGTCGATAACGGAATCCTCAAAGTTCAAAAAAGCGGTGGAGGAGAATCTACGAACGGTGGCGATATTGTTACCACCCGCCCGTATAAAAATTTTATGTTGAAAGTGGACTTTAAGATTACCGAAGGTGCCAACAGTGGCATCAAGTATTTTGTGGACACAAACCTGAACAAAGGCGCAGGTTCAGCCATCGGCTGCGAATTTCAAATATTGGATGACAAAAAACATCCCGATGCCAAATTAGGTGTTGCTGGAAACAGGACACTTGGTTCACTTTACGACTTGATTGCAGCCCCCGATAACAAACCTTTCAGGCCCGGCTTCTTTAATACGGCTATGGTGGTTGTGAAGGGAAATCACGTAGAACACTGGTTGAACGGAGTGAAAATTATTGAATATGAACGCAACAACCAGATGTGGGATGCGTTGGTAAATTACAGCAAGTATAAAGACTGGCCCGATTTCGGAAATGCAGAAGAGGGGTTGCTCTTATTGCAGGATCACGGCGATGAAGTATGGTTCCAGAACATAAAGATTAAAGAACTTGAATAACAATATCATGGATCGAAGAAATTTTCTCAAGAGATCAGCCGTTACGGCTACTGGCCTAAGCCTGACTCCATTAATGGGGAAATCCTACTCATCCGTTTTCGGACAATCGGCGCCCGGGAATAAAATCAAAATCGGACTCATTGGCTGCCGTAACCAGGGGTGGGCCAACTTGAAAACTTTCCTTGACTACCCCGGGACCGAATGCATCTCCTTGTGTGACGTAGACGATCAGTGGCTCTATCAACGAGCTGCCGACGTGGAAAAAATAACCGGAAAAAAACCACCTCAACTGGTTAAGGATTGGCGCCGGGTGATTGACAACAAAGATATAGACATGGTGATTATCGGTACGCCGGATCACTGGCACTGTCTTCAGTTGGTGGCCGCCTGCGAAACCGGAAAAGACGTATACGTGGAAAAGCCGCTTGCCAATACCATGGAGGAGTGTGACCTGATGGTGCGTGCTACCCGGAAATATAACCGGATTGTACAGGTGGGACAATGGCAGCGGAGCGATCCCCACTGGGATGAGGCGGCTGCCTATGTGCAGAGCGGGAAGCTGGGACGAGTGAGAACCGTTAAGGTTTGGGCGTACCAAACCAGCAAATGGACGTTGCCGGTGGTGCCTGATTCGGCACCTCCCGCTGGAGTAGACTACGACATGTGGCTGGGTCCTGCACCGAAGCGAACGTATAATCAGAACCGGTTCCACTATAATTTTCGCTTTTTCTGGGATTACGCCGGCGGATTGATGGCCGATTGGGGAGTACATTTGCTGGACTATGCCATGAAGGGAATGAATGTCGGATTGCCATCGTATGTATACGGTGCCGGAGGGAAATTCGGTTATCCCGATGATGCAATGGAGACGCCCGATACACTTATGGCGACCTATAAATACCCTGATTTCAACATTATCTGGGATCATGCCTGCGGCATTGGTAATGGATTGTTCGGGCTTCGCGAAGGGGTCGCCTTCTTCGGAGAGAACGGTACGCTTGTCCTAACCCGGCAAGGATGGGAGGTGATGCCCGAACAGGGGGTTAACAGCCGCAATTTTCCTTATTGTTATCCTTGCGACAACGAGCGAAAACCCAACACCCCGAGAATGGAGGCGGTAGAGAAAAAAACGGGTGGAGGGAAAGGATTGTACCTGCATGCAGGAAACATGCTGGAATGCATGCGTTCACGCCAGTTGCCCAATGCCGATATTGCGATAGGGGCGGAAGTAGCCAAGCTGAGCCATATGGCCAATATTTCTTGTAGAGTTGGATCAGCGCTGAACTGGGATAACGAAACCGGCACTTTTGATAACCCGGAAGCGAACCGGCTGGCTAAAGCCCATTATAGGGAACCCTGGAAGTTACCCAAACTCTAAGAAGAAAGAACAGGATTTAAAATGAGAAGACGAGGATGCTTGCTGGTGTGTTTTGTGCTGGTGATTTTCTGTACATATGCACAAAACAAACCTACGGGTTTGATGACGGATTTGTTGAAAAATACGGGAGAGGTTTTTATCAATGGTTATCCCTCTACCCTGGATCATGAAGGGATCGATTCAGCCATTGAACCTGTTCAGACAGCCAAAATCCTCTCGGAGTACCCATCGTTCAGTTGGATTGTTCCCAACAAAGGGAAGAATACGCTACAATCCGGTTACAGGATTATTCTGTCGGACTCTTTGCACCTTATTCAAAAAGGGGAAGGGAATGTGTGGGACAGCGGGACGGTAAACTCCGGCAGGTCTGTCTCCGTTGCGTACCGGGGCAGGTCGTTGCAGCCACGAAAAGTGTACTACTGGAGAGTCAAGGCGATAACCGGCAATAGCGAAGAAAGCGATTGGTCAGATATCAAATCTTTTAGAACAGGAGATGAGTTAAAGCCATACCAATCTTCGAGTGAGGTTCTTGTTAAGTCTGTCGAACATCCGGTTCTGTGTTCGACCCGCGATGACAATTGGTTTTTTGACTTTGGTAAGGCATCCTTCGGGCAATTGCTTGTCAGACTGACGTCTGAAACCGGGAATGATACGGTTATCGTAAACCTGGGAGAGAAAGTCCGGGATGGGCGTGTGGACTCCCGGCCAGGAGGAACCATTCGTTATCAATCCTACTCTTTGGCGTTATTGAAAGGTACTCACCTGTACCGTATAAAAGTGCATAAAGATAAACGAAACACATTGGAAGTTGCCGTAAAAATGCCTGCTTACATAGGCGAGGTAGTTCCTTTCCGTTATGCGGAAGTGCTGCATTACGGCAATAAGTTGGATAAAGAGAATGTAATAAGGGAATCTGTTCATTATCCATTCGATGATTCAACCTCCTTCTTCCGCTGCGATAATGATACCCTGAATCAAATCTGGGAGATGAGTAAGTATACGATGAAGGCAACTTCATTCACAGGAGTTTACGTTGATGGAGACAGAGAACGTATCCCGTATGAAGCAGACATACTTATCAATCAGCTAAGTCATTACAGTGTGGATAGGGAATATTCCATTGCACGTAAATCCCTGGAGTATATCTTGAAAAAACCCACCTGGCCTACCGAATGGATTTTGCAGGCCATACTTATCGCTTGGTATGACTATATGTATACGGGTGATGCTCGATCCCTGGAAAAGAATTATCCGTTGCTGAAAAACAGATCGTTGATGCAACTTAAAACCAGTAAGGGGTTGATTTCCACTACTACAGGCCTGCAAACATCTGCTTTTCTTCAATCTATAAATTTCAATAAACCCATACAGGATATTGTGGATTGGCCCGGGGAAGAAAGAGACGGGTTTGTTTTCTGTGACCATAACGCGGTGGTAAATGCATTTTATTACGAAGCCCTGAAAATAATGGAGCAGATTGCCCGAGTATTGAATAAACAGGAGGACAGGTTGTTTTATGCCAAAGCACATCAAGAGGTTTATAAACTATTTAACGACACTTTTTTTGATCCTAAACGGAAACTGTATACAGATGGCGATACCACCAGCCATACATCATTGCATGCCAATATGTTTGCCTTTGCTTTTGGGTTAGTTCCTCAACAACATTCTCAGGGAGTGCAGGATTTTATCAAGTCCAGAGGAATGGCGTGCAGCGTTTACGGGGCTCAGTTCCTGATGGATGCTTTGTATAACGGTGGTAATGGGGCGTACGCGGAGGAATTACTGGCATCGACCGGTGAGAGGAGCTGGTACAACATGATACGATCAGGCTCAACAGTAGCGCTGGAAGCCTGGGACATTAAATATAAACCTAACCTGGACTGGAATCATGCTTGGGGAGCGGTTCCTGCAAACACGATTGCCCGATACGTGGTTGGTATTAAACCATCTGCTCCAGGGTTCGAGAGCATTGAAATTAAACCGCATGTTTATAGCCTTACTTCGGTTGAATCTGCTGTTCCCACCATTAGAGGAAACATTTTATTTACTTACAAGACGATCAATAATGATGAATATGAGTTGTCGATAGAGATTCCGCCAAATACCCAAGCAGAACTCTATCTACCGGTTAAATCCGGTAAACGGGTCAGAGAGGTTTTTCTCGACGGTAAAAAAATTACTTTTGCTAAAGGGAAAAAGGAGCCGGAACACCTGTATGTTGGAAGAATAACTTCGGGAAAACAGGTGTATCGGGTAATGTTGAGCAACAGGTAATTAAAACTTTTTCAGTTCCATTTCCTTTCCGTCAAAGACACCGTACGAGAAATGCTGTATCCAGTCGCCGATATTGATAACGCGCGACGTTTCGTTCAGCGGTAAATCCAATAAGAGGTGCCTGTGTCCGAAAACAAAATAGTCAATATCCGGAGTTCGGATAATTTCCTGCTTTGCAAACTGGATAAGGTATTCGTTGTCCTCACCTAAAAAATCCTGTACACCGCCTGATTCCCGGCTTTTATTCGACCATGCGTGTGCCAGGCCCACGGTCCATCGAGGATGGATAGCCGCAAAACAGCGTCGCAAGAACGTACTGTGAAAAATTCTACGAAGTATCCTGAACGAAGCCGATTTATCGGCCAATCCGTCGCCGTGAGCGATAAAAAATTTCTTGCCGGAAAGTTCCGTGACAAACGGTTTGCGGTGGACAATTAACCCGCATTCGTTCTGGAGATAATCGGTGAGCCAGATGTCGTGATTGCCAATGAAAAAATACACAACCACCCCTGAGTCGGTAATTTCCGACAGTTTACCCAGCAGACGCGTAAATCCTCTGGGTACAACGGTTTTATATTCGAACCAATAATCGAAGATATCGCCCAGCAGGTAAATGGCTTGCGCATCTTCCTTTACAAAATCGAGCCAACGGCACAATTTCCGCTCCGTTTCAACGGAATCGGCGTGCATTTTTGAACCCAAATGAGCGTCGGAAACGAAATATACTTTTTTGTTCATTTTTTACATAAACCCAAGTTCCAGCAAAGCTTCTTCGCTCATCATCGATTTATCCCATGGTGGATCAAACGTAAGGTTAAGGTCTACGCTGTTCACTTCCGGTATGGACTCTATTTTCATCTGCACATCCATCAGGATGAAGTCGGCAGCAGGACAACTGGGAGAAGTAAAGGTCATTTCAATGGTTACGTTGTTGGTATCGTCAATGTCCACGTCATATATTAATCCCAGGTCGTAGATATTTACCGGAATTTCGGGGTCGTACACCGTGCGGAGCAAAACCACTATTTTATCTTGAAGTTTTTGTAATTCGTCGTTCATTTTTTTTATTTTTTCAAGTGCGTTGAACTGTTTATTAAAATTGTAGATTGATTTAGCTTGAAAGAGATTGAGAAGCGGGTTTATCTTATTCAATCTTTTTCAATCTGTTATCTATCTTTTTCAATCTGTTATCTATCTTATTCAATCTTCTTATATCATGCCATTATCGGCAAAACTGTAATACGTTTCACCACATACGATTATATGATCAAGTAAAGAAATATCCATCCATCGGGCTGCCTCCTTCAGTTTTTTTGAGATTGCGGTATCCTGTGCGCTAGGCGTACAGTTCCCCGACGGGTGGTTATGCCCCAACACGATACTGCTTGCATAATGACTGATTGCTTCGCGGAGGATTAACCGTATGTCAACTACTGTTCCCGATATACCACCACGGCTGACCTGCAAAGTGGCAACCACTTTATTGGATCGGTCGAGAAGCAATGCCCACGTCTCTTCGTGATTTAAATCTACCAGCACAGGATAGAAAACGGCATAGGCATCATCGGAAGAGGTGATTTTTTTTCTGTTAACCGCTCCTTCCGATTTCCTTCTTCTACCCAGCTCCAGAGCAGCAATTATAGTAATTGCTTTTGCCGGTCCGATGCCGCGGAAATTAGTCACCAGATCGTTAACGCTGAAACGGCCTAATTTGTTGAGGTTATTACCGGCTTTCTGCAGAATTCTTTTGCATAGTTCCACTGCGCTCTCCTTGTCGTTGCCTGAACCGATAAGAATAGCTAGTAACTCGGAATCCGACAGTGCCGAAACACCCTTCAGCATCATTTTTTCACGCGGACGATCCTCTTCGGCCCACTCTTTTATGCTGATTTTTTTCATTCCTTTCAATTCTCGGTCAATCACAAAGATAACACAAAAAAAGACACCGTAAAATACGATGCCTTTCTTCTTGCTGGTAAATTTCTCCAATAGCAGGTGTTATTCCTTCACACGTTCAACATATGTTCCCGTGCGTGTATCTACCTTAATTTTTTCACCTTCGTTGATGAACAGGGGAACTCGGACTTCCGCTCCGGTTTCAACGGTGGCCGGCTTCAATGTGTTAGTAGCCGTATCGCCCTTGATACCGGGTTCGGTATACGTAACCTGCAGTACTACGTGTGTAGGCATTTCTGCTGTTAAGATGGTACCGCTTTCGGAATGGATTTGAACTTCCACCAGGTCGCCCTCTTTCAGGAACTGCACTCCCTCAATCTGTTCGGCAGGGATAGGTATCTGTTCGAAAGTTTCGGTGTTCATGAAGTTATATCCCATATCGTCCTGATAAAGGTATTGGAACGGACGGCGTTCTATGCGAACCTCATCCACCCTGACACCCGAGTTGAAAGTCTTTTCGAGAACACGTCCCGTTGTTACGTTTTTAAGTTTTGTACGTACGAAAGCTGCACCTTTTCCGGGTTTCACGTGAAGAAATTCTACGATGAAATAATATTGTCCTTCCAAATCGATGCACATTCCGTTTCTGAAATCAGCTGTTGTTGCCATAAATTGTATTTGTCTGAGTTATATTTGGATTAGGCCGCAAAAGTAATGGTTTTATTCCAGAACAGCAAATAAATTAACGGGTTGAGTGCGTTTTTTGAGCCATTAGTGAACAAATGCATTTGACGCGTCAAGAATAATTTTAATCAGGAAAAAAAGCGTCAGTACATACATGGTAATGCTTACGTCTTTTACTTTTCCCGATAAGAGTTTAACAAGGGTGAAGCTCAACATTCCGAAAATAATTCCGTTGGCAATGCTGTATGTGAACGGCATAAATATGATGGTGACGAATGCCGGAAGTCCTTCGCTTATTTCGTTGAAGTCGATATCAGCAACAGAACTCATCATAAATAGCCCAATAATGATCAGTGCCGGAGCTGTTGCTGCAGCTGGCACCATTAAGAATATCGGGGCAAAGAAAAGGGCCAGTACAAACATTAGTGTAGTGCTCACACTGGTAAGTCCTGTCCTTCCACCGGCTGCGACCCCCGAAGCACTTTCCACGTATGAGGTATTCGGACTTGTACCCAAGACAGCTCCTACGAATGTTCCCAATGCGTCGGCAAACAATGCTTTCTGTAATTGAGGGAAACTACCGTCTTTTTCCGATTTTCCGATTTTTGAGATGACACCAATCAATGTGCCCATAGCGTCAAAGATGTTGACCATCAGGAAAGTAAACACAACGATCAGCATGTCGAAAGTTAAGATACTGCTCCATTCGAATTTAAAAAAGATAGGCTCTATGCTGGGCGGAAGTGTAATCCAGCTGCCTTGAGGTAACTGGATCATTCCCAAAAATCCGGCAAATATGGTGGAAATAATAATTCCGATCAGGATCGCACCGTGTACTTTTTTAACCAAAAGCACTGCAATAACCACCAATCCGAGTACTGCAATCCAAACATTGGGATCTGCCATGTTCCCGAGTTGAACGAGCGTAAACTGGTTTGGGGTTACAATCCCCGCACTTTTCAGTCCTATCAACGTGATAAACAATCCAATACCAATAGGAATCGCATTTTTTAGCGCCACCGGAATATTGTCTACAATAATTTTTCGAATATTGAAAATGGTCAGCAGCATGAAACAGAAACCCGAAAGTAAAACGCCTGTCAAAGCAAATTGCCAGGAGTGTCCCATCGCGATAACTACGCTGAAAGCAAAAAAGTTGTTCAACCCCATTCCAGGTGCCTGGGCTATAGGTACATTGGCAATGAGTGCCATAAAAATGGTTCCGGCAATAGCCGCAACGGCAGTCGTCGTGAATAGCGCTCCTTTATCCATACCTGTCTCACCCAATATTTGAGGGTTCACAGCCAAAATATAGGACATGGTCAAAAAGGTGATGATACCGGCCAAGATCTCTGTGCGGATGTTGGTGTTGTTTTCTTTAAGTTTGAATAGTTTTTCTATCATGATTGTTCGTTTGTAATTCAGTTGATATTCACAGCCAGGACGAAATGATATTCGCCTTTAGGCAATTACATAGGCGAAGCGATTAGAAGTTCCATTTGGTTGCCAGGGTAGGAACAGCGTAGAATTTGCTTTCGGCAAAAGCGTTAACGAAATTATAACTCAACTCTATTTCGCTACCGATAGCAAAATTCGGTGTGAAGTTATACCATACCTGAGGCTCGCTTAAAAGAATCAATTTCTTGCCGCCTTCTCCGGTAGCCCGATTTTTGTTTTCAGTCCACAGATCCAGAAAACCGGCCAGCGATACTTTGCTGTTTGGAAATGCCGAGTTCCAGGTCAATGTCCACTGTACGTCGTGGCTTAACTCGGTGAAGGCGTTCAGCTTATAGGCAAGGTACGTTCCCATGAAGAAATTGCCGAGCTTAAACGGATACTGAGCACCGGCAAGGTAAGAGCTGGGAATTGAAAAACCGGTCCCTAAACCGCCGTTGTATTCCAAATGTGGCATTAATGCGAAATCCTTGATTTTGAATGCCCGGGCAATTTCGGCATAGACCAATCCTATGTTTCGTTTGTCGCCATTAAAATCGAAATCTACGAACATGAATGTTGAACCCCAGGCATCGGGTTTAAACATTTCGAAAGTCGCAGTAAGGTAGTTTTTGGCTGCCACATCATCACCATAAAATGCATGGCGCGGGTCGAAGTGCAATTGTAGGTTTTGCGCGTTCAGCGAGGCAAATGCCACCAATGATAAGGTAAACAGAAATAATTTTCGCAACATAAATAATTAAAATTTAAAGATTATTGAAAAGAAACGGCGAAAATAATAAAAAAATGTAAACCTTTTAAGTGTTAATACTACTTTTTTATCTTTTGTTTGATATCTTCTTCAGTTAATGGATAAATTTGTATTTTTGCTCTTCAATTCAAACTCAAGCTTAGCTATTATGCAGGAAAATATTTCGCAACCTCTGGTCATTTACAATACGCTCAGTCGTGCAAAGGAGCTTTTCGAGCCCATAAAGCCGCCTTTTGTGGGAATGTATGTTTGCGGACCTACGGTGTACAGCGATGTGCATTTGGGGAACTGCCGTACATTTATTTCTTTTGATCTTATTTACAGGTACTTGATTCATATCGGATACAAGGTGAGGTACGTGAGGAACATCACGGATGCGGGACATCTGGAAGGCGATAACGATGAGGGTGAAGATAAGTTTGCTAAAAAAGCGAAATTAGAACAACTGGAGCCGATGGAGATTGTACAAAAATACACCCTCGGTTTCCACGAGATATTGCGTATTTTCAATACGCTGCCTCCTAGTATCGAGCCCACGGCAACCGGACATATCGTGGAGCAAATAGAGATGATAAAAGAGATCCTTGCTGCAGGGTATGCCTACGAAACAGCGGGAACGGTTTATTTCGATGTGGAGAAATACAGCCGTAAATATTCGTACGGGATACTCACAAACCGTAAACTGGAAGATCTGCTCGAAGGAACGCGGGAACTAAGCGGGCAAGACGAAAAGAAAGGCAGGCTGGATTTTGCGCTCTGGATCAAGGCAAAACCCGAGACGTTGATGAAGTGGCCATCGCCGTGGGGTTGGGGATTTCCTGGCTGGCACATAGAGTGTTCTGCCATGGGCACCAAGTATTTGGGAACTACCTTTGACATCCACGGGGGAGGGATGGATTTGCAGGCAACGCACCATACCAATGAAATTGCCCAATCGCAGGCTTGTCATCATGCGGAACCGGTAAAATACTGGGTTCACACCAATATGTTGACAGTTAACGGCGCCCGAATGTCGAAAACAGCTGGAAACGGATTTTTGCCTAAAGAATTGTTTACGGGCGACCACCCCTTATTAGACAGGGGGTATTCGCCGATGACCGTACGCTTTTTTATGGCGCAATCGCACTATCGCAGTACGCTTGATTTTTCCAATGAAGCGCTGCAGGCTGCAGAAAAAGGCTACAAAAAACTGATGGAAAGCATCAAAAGAATATCAAAGATTGAGCCTGCAGCCCACTCATCGGTGAATATAGATGAGCTTCGCGCAAGTTGTTATTCCGCCATGAACGACGACTTCAACAGTCCTGTACTTATTGCGCAGCTGTTTGAGGCTGTCAGGGTCATCAATTCGGCAGTAGATAAAACGGAAACCCTCACGACAGCCGACATCGACAAATTGAACGCTTTGATGCAAACCTTTGTCTTTGATGTTCTTGGATTGACGGACGAGAGCGAAGCGAATGCCGGGGGCGATGTAATCAATGGCTTGATGGATCTGATACTTGATATTCGCAAATCGGCCCGTGAAAACAAGGATTGGGTTACCTCCGATAAGATTCGCGATCAATTGAAAGCCGCAGGTGTGGAAGTAAAAGATACGAAGGATGGCGTGGAATGGCGGATTTGAGGCTTGGCATTTGACTGATCGAAAATCTAAAGAATATGCAAATCGTTATGTCTCCCGCCAAGCGGATGAATTTTAATGCGCAGGAAGAAAATATAAAAACGACCCCTCCGGTCTTCTCCCGAAAAACCGGAGAAGTGTTGGAAGTGTGCAGAAAACTTTCGGAAACTGATATCGCTGAGAAAATGAAGGTGAACCGCGAAATCGCTCAGCAAGTGTATGGATATTTTCAATCGTTCAACTCCAGGACAATTCCGCTTCGAGCAGCTGCGCTGGCTTATGACGGTATTGCTTACAAAGGGTTGAACGCACATGATTTCAATAAGGAAGAGGTCCTGTTTGCTCAGAAACACCTGAACATCCTCTCCGGACTTTACGGCGCTCTTAAACCTTTCGACCGGATAAAGCCTTACCGGTTGGAATTTGCTCGGAAAATCCAACCCAAGGGGTATAAGGATTTATACGAATTTTGGCAAAACGAAGTAAATCAATACCTTTCCGGAAAATTAGCAAAAGACGAGAAGGTAATCATCAATGTAGCTTCCAAAGAATATTCAAGCGTTTTATCTAAAAAGCTTTTACCTGAAAAAACGCGGATCGTTGAGATAAGCTTCCTTCAGCAGGAAGGCAATGACCTTAAGCAAATAGTGGTTCACAGCAAAAAGGCCCGTGGGTTGATGGCCCGGTTTATCATCAAGAACCGGCTGAATGTTGCTGAGGATGTAAAAGCTTTCGGTTACGAGGACTATTTCTACTATCCGCAACTTTCCTCTGAAAACAAATGGGTGTTTGTCAGATAAAAAAATAACTGTATGAACGAAAAAAGGTCCACGTTCGGATCAAAATTGGGTATGGTGGCAGCGGCAGCGGGTTCCGCGGTTGGGTTGGGAAATATTTGGCGCTTCCCGAGTGAAACGGCCGACGGGGGCGGTGCCATTTTTATAATCGTCTACATAGCGTGCATCCTGTTTTTCGGAATCCCGCTGATGGTGGCAGAGTTTTTAATCGGACGTTCATCAAGAGCCAATGCTGCAGGCGCTTTTCACAAACTGGCGCCGGACACCCCGTGGAAATGGGTGGGCCGGCTTGGGGTGCTCACCGGATTTGTCATTCTGGGGTTCTATATGGTGGTCTGTGGCTGGACAGTGGATTATTTCATCCAATCCATTACGGGAAGCTTGGAAGAGGTGAATGATTTTTCAACCAACTTCAACACGTTGCTTGCCAACCGTCCCAAACAGATCGGTTTGATGGCCTTTTTTGTGCTCCTCACGGCGTATTTTATTTTTGCCGGGGTGCAAAAGGGGATTGAACGGTCGGCAAAGATCATGATGCCGGTTTTGTTTCTGTTGCTAATCGTCCTTGTTGTCAGGGCACTTTCGCTCGAAGGGGCAAGGGGGGGCATCGATTTTCTCTTTAAGCCGGATTTTCAGGAGGTAAAATCCACTGTTTTCCTCGATGCCATGGGACAGGCATTTTTCTCGCTGTCCCTGGGAATGGGATGCATGATGACTTATGCTTCCTATTTTAAGGACAATACGAATTTAACAGCTACTGCAGTCCAAGTTTCGGTTCTCGATACTCTGGTGGCACTTCTTGCCGGAATGGTCATTTTCCCGTCGGCTTTTGCGTTGACCACAAATCCCGATACCATCGTTTCGGAACTGGTGGCAGGCGGTCCCGGATTGCTCTTTATTACCGTTCCCGGGCTTTTCAATCAAATGGAAGGATCGATGATCTGGTCGGCCATGTTTTTCCTCCTTTTGGCGATTGCCGCGCTTACCTCCACCATTTCGCTGATGGAAGTCGTTACGATTTATATCCAGGAAGAGCACAAGGTAAGCCGGAAAAAAGGCTTGCTTTTTGTGGTCATCGGGGTGTTGGCGCTGGGAGCTCTTTCTGCCCTTTCCCCACAGTTCTTTAATATATTGGATATGGCTTCGGCAAAAATAATGCTTCCCGTGGGTGGATTGTTTATTTCGCTTTTTGCAGGATGGTACCTCGACAAGAAAATTGTTCAGGTGGAACTGACCAACGATGGAAAAATAAAATTTGGTATCTCCTTCCTGAAAACATACAGCTTCATTCTTAAATTTCTGGCGCCAGTTGCCATCTTGTTGATATTTTTATACGGATTAATCGGATAGCAATGAAGGGAGTAGCCAGTGGTTCTCACGCAGCGAGAATCGATTTTGGTGTTTGCCGAAGCCCGGAAGAACGGTTGTTCCGACACAGGCAATATAGACTTGGTGATACGGCGTTCTACAGACGGCGGCGCGTTTTTGTGATCCACTCCGATACTGACGGATTGAGCTTGTCTGCTCCGGTTGAGATAACACCGGAGGTGAAAAAAGAAGATTGGACCTGGTATGCTACCGGCCCGGCTTTTTTCCAATCCACGTTCGACCGTGAGGGAGAAGATGACCGTACAAATTAGTCGTGATGGTGGGGTATCGTGGCAACCCAACGTATTGGTTTATGATGGACCCTCCGCATACTCGGACATGACGGTTTTCCGTAACGGAGATGTTGGAATCGTTTACGAAAACGGGTTGGAGAATCCTTACGAAAAGATTACTTTTCTGAGAATGAAAAGAAAACGGTTTAAATAATCCTAAAGACAACCCATTGCTTTGGGACTCCGTAATTTATTATTATTTTTGCATCAAAATAGCGGCACAGCATGCAATACAAAATATATCCGCCCGAAAAGTTAAAAACAACCATCGAACTTCCGGCATCCAAGAGCATCAGCAACCGGGTTCTCATCCTGAATGCGCTTAGCTTGAATACCAACCCGGTGGAGAATCTTTCGGATTGCGAGGATACACAGGTTATTATCGATGCTTTCAACTCCGATTCAAATGTGTTTGACGTGAAAGGTGCAGGAACGGCCATGCGGTTTCTGACGGCTTTCCTGGCCGGAATGGACGGAGAGTGGATTGTTCAGGGCTCAAAACGAATGCACGAACGTCCCATTTATCCGTTGGTGGATACATTGAAGGCAATAGGAGCAGATATTGAATACCTGAAAAATGAAGGTTGTCCTCCGTTGAAAATTCGGGGAAAAAGGTTACAGGGTGGAGAGGTTTATGTCTCCGGTAGCGTCAGCTCGCAGTTTATTTCTGCGCTAATGATGGTGGCTCCCACTATGGAGAATGGATTGATCATCAATATCCGGGACGAAATTATATCGAAGCCTTATATCAGTCTGACCGCTAAACTGATGGAAGAATATGGCATTCACCTTAAATGGGAGGGGAACAGAATAAAGATCAAGCCGCAGTCTTATAAACCCGTTAGTTTTAAGGTAGAGTCGGATTGGTCGGCCGCCTCTTACTGGTACGAAATGGTAGCGCTTTGCCCTGATGCCGAGATTACCCTGCTCGGATTGAAAGAAAACAGCTATCAGGGCGATGCTAACCTGATAAGCCTTTTTAAGGATCTGGGCGTTTCAACGGAGTTTGTTTCAAACGGTGTGGTTATCCGAAAAGCAGGAAAGCCTATCAAAAAGTTTTTCCATAATTTTATCTATGAACCGGACTTAGCGCAAACTTTTGCCGCAACCTGTTGTTTTCTGCATGTGCCGTTTATTTTTTCGGGTGTTCAAAGTTTGCGTATCAAAGAAACGGACCGTATTGAAGCGCTGAAAACGGAATTGAAAAAACTGGGATTTGTCTTGCGTGAAACCGACAGCGAGATGCTGGAATGGGACGGTGAACGTTGCTTTGTTGAAGAGAACGCGGTTATGGACACGTACGACGATCACCGGATGGCGATGTCGTTGTCATCGGCAGCTATTCTGTTTAAGTCATTAACAATGAATGATCCGCATGTTGTCAGCAAGTCGTACCCGAACTTCTGGGACGACCTCAGAAAAGCAGGGTTCCGTATCGAAGAGGTTTGACATACCGATTGACTGATAACTCTATACTTTTTTGTCTGTCTGTTTTGGTTATAAAATTCTTTAATCTTTAAAAAATGACAAGTTTATATATATTACTCGGAATTATCGTGTTCTTTCTCATGGCGTTGTATATTTCCAATACAATACAACGCAAAAAGGGGAACACACAGGAACGTAAAACGCCTCTCCCGTCGATAGACGTAAGGACAAAACAGGAAAAAGAAAGCGGATGTTGCGGTATGCATGAGGTTTGCGAGAAAGACAGCCTTATCGCTGCTTTCCGGGAGGAACCCGAATATTTTGATGATGAAGAGCTCGACCGTTTTCATTTTCGGGAATCCGGTAGTTATTCCGATAAGGAGGTGGAGGAGTTTCGCGAAGTATTCTACACTATTGTGGATGAAGAGAAGCCGCGATGGGTACGCAGCCTGCAGCTACGCGGAATCGCTGTCCCCGATCAGATAAAAGACGAAATTGTGCTTGTTGTCAGCGATTTACGCGAAGCAAAAATGCATGCTTGACCCCACCCATGGATATCATTGAATTACTGGATTATGCTTTTTTTCGGAATGCATTGCTGGGAAGTTTTTTTGCAAGCATTGCGTGTGGTATTATAGGCACCTATGTGGTTACGCGCCGGTTGGTTTTTATCAGCGGGGGAATTACGCATGCTTCGTTTGGCGGACTGGGTATAGGTTTTTATTTCGGACTGAATCCCATCTTTTCGGCGATGATATTCTCGGTGTTTTCTGCATTCGGTATTCAATGGTTATCGCGAAAACAAGGTGTTCGGGAAGATTCTGCCATCGCTGTTTTCTGGTCGTTGGGAATGGCGGTAGGAATTATGCTTACATTTCTCACGCCGGGATATGCTCCCAACTTATCTGAATATCTTTTTGGAAATATCCTCACTATTACCCGAACAGATATTGTTTCTCTCGCCATACTTACTTCTGTCCTTTTTCTGTTTTTCGCAGTCAATTACCATGCCATTGTATCGGTATCATTCGATACGCAATTTGCCCAGACCCGGAGGGTTAATACCCGGTTTATAGAATACGCGATGATGCTTTTTGTTGCCGTCACCATTGTTCTAAGCATTCGGTTGGTCGGCATCGTGCTGTTGATGTCGCTCATTACTGTTCCCCAGATGACAGCCAATCTTTTTACTGTGAATTATTCCCGGATCATTTACCTTTCCGTAGGAGTCAGTTTTGTTGCCTGCGTTGTAGGATTGTTATTGTCATATTACCTGAATGTGCCGTCGGGAGCGTTTATCATTTTCGTTTTGATCGTGATGTTTTTTGCGGGAAAAATAGTGAAAATATGGAATCCCGGTTCAAGCAAGCAATCTTCAGCTTAAAAACAAGCAATTTTATTTTTTCTGGTATTTCTTTTGTCTAAACCATTTATTTTTTATAATATGACTTTAAAAAACTTATTGCTAGCTCAACTATTCTTGCATTTATTTTGTATAATCATCGATGTGTAATTTTTTCTGTGTGCCAACCGAATAATGTACATGTTAATTTTACTGTGGAATTCGAACAAGCGTGTACTTCGATAATAATGATTGGCCTTCTGTACACAATCGCTTCTTATGGATTTGCTTTTAATCGAAAGGGGTTGCTTTTCAAAAAATGACAATATATGGGCTGTCGTATAATGATTTTATGCAGTATCCGCGTATTTAATAGAATAGATGTTTAGTTGTTAGGGATACTTTTCAATGGATAAATGGAAAAATTCTTAGTAGAGTTGTTAAATCTAATTGCGATAGGAGCAATTTTATGTTTTCCTCTTTTTAAAACAAAAGGAAAGGGTATACTTGCCGTTAGTGTGATAACAATACAGGTGATTATTGCATCTGTGGTAGCAATTTCTGTATTTAACAATGGATTGATTGAATTTTATTATCGCGGTTCATGGGTTACGGGAGAGATACCGGTAAGGATTGATTATTTATCGGCTTGGTTTGTGCTGATAATCAGTTTTACTTTCGCAACAGGAGCCTGGTATGGTATCAGGTACATGATGGCTTATAAGAGTCAGTCAGGTAATTTAGCCTCTCATGCTGCTGCTTACTTGCTGGCATATACTGCATTGGTTGATATCTGCCTGGTTCAGAACGGCCTTGTGTTTCTTATTTTGTGGGAGGTTATGGCGCTGAGTTCTTTCGTTCTGGTAATTTTTGAACATTATAAGATCAGGACCTTGAAGGCTGGAATTAATTTCCTGATACAATCACATGTTTCTATTTTGTTTCTAACCATTGCCATTATGATGGTAAAGGTTAATACAGGTACTTTTGATTTCGCTGCTATCTCTTCTTCAACCTATACCCAACCGGCTGCTATTGCTGTTGGATTATTTATTTTTTTCTTTTGTGGATTTGCTATCAAAGCGGGGTTTGTGCCGTTTCACACCTGGTTGCCCCTAGCACATCCGGCTGCTCCTGCACATGTTTCAGGTGTAATGTCGGGAGTAATTATCAAGATTGGTATATACGGGATACTGAGGATGGTATTGTTAATAAAATGTGACATGGTTTTTATAGGCTATTTTATTTTGTTCATCTCAGTCATAACAGGTGTATATGGAGTGATGTTAGCTATAGTGCAGCATAACTTGAAACGGTTGCTGGCCTATCACAGTATTGAGAATATCGGGATTATTGGTATAGGTATAGGGTTGGGTTGCCTGGGTATTGGATACAATAATCCGCTATTAGTAGCCAGTGGGTTCGGAGGTGGGTTATTGCATGTACTCAATCATTCGTTATTTAAGTCCTTGTTGTTTTACGTTTCAGGTAATGTATACCAGGCGACTCACAATCTGGAAATAGATACCTTGGGTGGGCTTATCCGAAAGATGCCGCACTCTGGATATTTATTTTTAATTGCTTCATTGGCAATATGTGGATTACCCCCTTTTAATGGATTTGTATCCGAGTTTTTTATTTATAATGGCCTGTTCAATGGGTTGATATCCAATAATTTTTTGTTTATACTTTTTATACTTTTTGCGATTTTGGGGTTGGTGTTGATCGGTGGCTTGGCATTGATTTGCTTTACAAAAGCATTTGGAGTAGTGTTCCTTGGCAATCCGCGTTCATCAAAGCCTTTAGCTCCGGTTAATGAAAGTCTCATTAAAGCCGCACCGCTATATCTTATTGCCTTGTTTATACTTATTATTGGCGTATTTCCTGTTTTGTTTGGACCCATGCTTATTAAAACAGTGTACTTATTCCTCCCGGAGTCAGGAACTCAGGCGACACTTGAATTAAACAATAGGTTACAGAGCCTGACCGCGATAGGATGGTACTCGTTAGGTTTTATTGGGTTAACAGCGTTGCTTTATTTTATAAGGAAACTGGTTACCGCAAAACGCAGCCAGGCTTCTGATGTTACCTGGGGGTGTGGTTATACCGGAAGTGCTGAAAAAACACAGTACACCGCTTCTTCATTTGTCAGAACCTATCGTAAACTCGCAGAGCCTGTTTTGATGATTAAAAGAAAGAAGAACGAAGCTGCCGGGTTGTATCCGGACAGAATAAGCCAGGCAACACACCCATATGATAAAATAGAATATTGGTTAATTGATAAACCGTTGTTGTTTATAAGGAGTTTCCTGAAACGTTTTACATTTCTGCAAAACGGCCATATTCAGGCATATATTTTATACGGCTTTGTTTTTGTAGGACTCACAATCTTGTTACCTGTGATCGTAGAAAAGATCATTGAACTGGTAAATTTCTTAAATCAATTATAGGATGGTAAGTGTCATTTTAATCATATTCGCCAGTATCTTTTTTGTTGGGATAGTAACCCGAACAAAGAGCATAGCTTCAGGACGCAAGGGCCCGGGTATTATGCAGAATATGAAAGATATAATTAGACTATTGAAAAAGGGAAGTGTCTATAGCAAAACAACCAGCTTTATATTTCAGATCGCTCCAACTGTTTACTTGGCCTCTGTATTGATGGCTATATTAATGTTGCCGCATGGTGTTCATCCGGGTGTTATTTCTTTTAGCGGTGACTTTGTGATGTTCGCTTATCTGTTGGCGTTAGGTAAATTTCTGATCATAGTTTCGGCTCTTGATACGGGAAGTAGCTTTGAAGGAATGGGGGCAAGCCGTGAAGCACTGTTCGCCATGCTTGCAGAGCCTGCGTTCTTTATATTAATGGGTTCTTTTGCTTTATTTACAGGCCATACATCATTCAGTAGCATCTTTAATGCACTTGATTTTGGTTCATATATCTCTTATATGTTAGGGGGATTGGCCACATTTGTGCTGGTAATGATTGCTATGATTGAAAATAGCAGAATGCCTTTTGATGACCCTAAGACTCACCTGGAGCTGACGATGATACATGAGGTGATGGTGCTTGATAATAGCGGATTTGACCTGGGCGTAATTACTTTTACTACTAATTTAAAATTTGCTATGTATGGTGCCATTATCTCAAATTTCTTTATTGGAGCCTTGCCATTGATTCTTTCTATTCCATTATTTATGCTGATTCAGTTTTGTTTCGCCGTGACAGTGGGTGTTATTGAATCTTTTATTGCACGATATAGGATGAGCCATAATCCTGAATTTATTTTTATACTGACCTCATTATCCTTATTGATATTTTTCGGGGTATTGCTGATCCTTGGTAAATTTATGTAAACCGATTGATTATGACAGATATATTATTAATTGCATTGGCCATGACACTGCTCTACATGAGTATTGCTGATCGGTTACAGACCTATCTGTATATACTGGTTTTGCAGGGTTTGATCCTTTTTGGAACTACTTACCTGACTCTTACCGATGTAAGTACCTTAAACCTTCTGTTGGTTTTGCTTGAAACCATTGTTTTTAAAGCCATTGCCGTACCCTGGTTTATGAATTACCTGATTAAACGTAATAAAATTACCCGCGTAACAGAACCCTATCTTCCTAATTTTGTGTCATTAATTATTGTTACGCTGATTATTGTATCAACAATTATTCTCTCGGGTTCAATAGAGGATAAGAATCTTGATAAAACATTCTTTGTTGTGGCATTATCAACCCTATTCACGGGTCTGTATTTAGTTGTCTCCAGGAAAAAGATTATCTCACATGTTGTAGGATACCTTGTTATTGAAAACGGGGTTTTTGTTCTTTCTCTGGCTATTGGAAATGAGATGCCTATGTTGCTAAATCTTGGAATTATGCTTGATATTTTTGCAAGTGTACTTATACTGGGAGTTTTCTTCAATAAAATTGGAGACGTAATCCGTGATCCGGATGTAAACCTGTTGACTAACTTAAAAGATTAAAAACAATGACAGGTATTTTTTTATCCGGAGCTGTATTGGTAAGTATCGGTTTAATCCTTAACAGGAATGCAGTAGTCAATTATTTATTGGTTGTTGGTTATCTGGCATTACTTATAACGACAACAGTCTACGAATATATTAATCAGGGAATAACCCAATTGGTTTATTTTACTTCTGATTCGTTGGGTCTATTAATGCTGATAGCTATGACTATTGTCAGCATCCCTGCTTTTTATTATGGATATCGTTTTATAGCAACCCGTAATGATGCTCCTCATGCAAGAGGGCTATTCTTTGCTGCCATGGTGATGCTGATTACATCATGTTGCATGGCATATCTATCAAACCACATTGCTGTTACCTGGATATTTGTGGAAATTACTACGCTGAGCGCTTCGGTGCTGATTTATCATAACCGGAGTATGCGTGCGCTTGAGGGAGTATGGAAATATGTATTCCTTTGCGCCATCAGTATCACATTTATCTATATTGGTATTTTGTTTTTGAGTTTGTCCCTCAAATCGGCAGGTGTTGGGGAGATGTCATTTAAAGTACTGTATGAGAATCATCACAACCTGAATGTTTTCTGGCTTAAGCTTGCATTCCTCTTTATCTTCACGGGATTTACAGCAAAGATGGGGCTTGTGCCTATGTACACGGCAGGCATTGATGCAAAAGACAAAGCTCCGGCGCCTGCAGGGGCTTTGTTGGCAAGTGTATTGATGAATGTTGGCTTTGTTGGCATATATCGCGTTTATGCTATAGTAGCCCATACCCCGTTGAAAGGATGGGCAAATTCTGTTATCATTATTGTAGGCTTGCTTTCGGTTTTTGTGGCAGCTGTTTACATGACCCGAATAAAAAATATAAAGCGTTTATTTGCTTATTCCGGTATTGAACACATGGGATTGGTTGTGCTGGGACTGGCAGCAGGAGGGGTAGGCGTGTACGCTGCAATTTTACATATTATATTGCATACTTTTATTAAACCTACACTGTTTTTTCAGTTTAACCAGATATACACCATTTACCAAAGCAAGAGTGTTTATGATTTGGGAAATTATTTCAGGTATTATAAAACCGGAGCATTTGTAGTGCTTTTAGGATTCCTTTCCGCTACTGCAATGCCTCCGTCAGGGCTGTTTGTTAGCGAATTTATGATTTTTCAGTCACTGTTTCAATCGCATTATGTGGTTTTACTGGTTGTTGTATTGCTACTCCTTACATTGATAATCTGGGGTTTTGGTGTAAATATATTTAAACTTTTATTTACTCCTACTGGACAAATTAACGAGGACAGGTTGCCTTACATCAGCCCATGGGAGTCTTTACCGCAGTTTGTTTTGTTAGCGCTGTCGGTTTATCTGGCCTATAATCCTCCGGCTGAATTTGTTGTTTTAATTCAGGAATCGGTAAAACTAGTTCAGTAATCATGATTAAATTTATGAATGATTTAAGTTTCGGGTACATCCACTCAATGAGCAGATAACTGAATATAAAATTATGAAATATATTTCCATATCCAACAATCAGGCTGTCAGCCTTGATTCTATTCCGGAACTTCCTTATGAGGAGTTCCTGGAAAGTAATATCGGTATGTTGACTGATTCTCCTGAAAGACATTGCGTAAATTATTTTGGTTTCTGGACGGGAGTTTATTCATCTGGTGGGCCGGTTGAAGATCAGTATGATGAAAATAAAAATAGAAAAGAATACAGCGAAAATGTTAAGCTGATATGTTGTATCGCTGACGACAAGACACACCAGATTTACGTATCATCAGCTACGGTTGCCCCTGAAGTTGTTTATGAGTCATTCACAGCCAGAAATCATAACTTCGAGAAGTATGAGAGGGAAATGCATGAAACCTTCGGGATTCAATACAACAATCATCCGTGGCTCAAACCGGTCAGGTATTCACACGATAGAGCCGATAAGGCTGAAACAATTGAGAACTACCCCTTCTTTGGCGCAGACAGCCATGAGCTTCATGAGGTAGGGGTTGGGCCCATACATGCAGGTATCATTGAACCGGGGCATTTCCGCTTTATATGTAATGGTGAACAGATTATGCATCTTGAAATCCAACTTGGATACCAGCACAGGGGGATAGAACAATTGTTCCTGCAAAAAAAGAAATTGGCTGAACTGACCACCCTGGCAGAGAATATTGCCGGTGATACCACAGTAGGCCATACTATTGCGTTTGTGAATTTATGGGAGAGTTTGTGTGGTTATAGACCCGGCCGCTCGCTTCATTTCTCGAGAACACTCGCATTGGAATTGGAGCGGATTGCTATTCATACCGGTGATATGTCTGCTGTTTGTGCTGATATCGGTTATCAACTTGGAAACTCCGTATATGGCAGATTACGCACACCAATTATTAATTTCCTGCAGGAGTGGGGAGGCAATCGTTTAGCAAAAGGATTGATACGCGCTGGGAGGACAAATTTTCCGTTTTCCCGGAAATTGGGTGCGAGATTAGCTTCAATACTGGATGAATTTGAGCTGGACTTTAATGAGATGACGAGTAAATTCTTTAAACTGCCATCAGCCTTGTCACGTCTCGAGAAAACAGGAGTTGTAACTTATGGACAGGTTCTTGAGATCGGGACTGTGGGCATGGCTGCACGAATGAGTGGTTTGAACAGAGATATCCGTTCCTCGCACCCTTTTAACCTGTTTGGAGAGGGATTTACTCACGAACCGGTAATCAAACACCACGGTGATGTTTATGCCCGTGTCAGGCTCAGAAGAGACGAGATACATCAGTCAATCGGCTATATCAGAAAGATGATAGCTGATATCCCCGAGTTCACAGAGGTAGCCGGTGTTAAGTTGAACCCGCAAAGGAATATGTTCATCCTTTCGCTGGTTGAGGGGTGGCGGGGCGAAATTTGTCACTGTGCCATTACGGATAATGAGGGGAGCCTTGGGCTGTATAAGATTAAGGACCCTTCTTTTCACAACTGGATGGCATTGGCCCAGGCTGTCAGGAATAATGGGATATCAGATTTTCCGATTTGTAATAAGAGCTTCAATTTGTCGTATTGCGGACATGATCTGTAAGTTAAACCGGTAAATTATGTTTGAAAATATAAAAATATGGTGGCATCAGGGAAAACAGTATATTCCCGACGTTACGAATGCTAAATTACCCGGGATATTCAGGGGAAGGCCAGTTATAACAAGATCTGGGGTTGATGAGGCTGCCCTGGTAGAGTTGTGTCCTACCGGAGCGATTACCGGAAATCCGGTTTGTATTGACTTGGGTAAATGTACTTTTTGCGGCGAATGTGCTTTCAGGTTTCCCGAAAAGATATCTTTCACCGGTGACTATAAGCTGTCTGCAAACGTTAGAGAACGCCTGGTTGTTAAAGAAGGGGATGAAGAGGGTATTTCGGTTGAACCTGCCAAAGTGAGAAAGGTGGTGCGTTCTTTGTTTGGCCGCTCATTAAAACTGAGGCAGGTGTCGGCGGGAGGAGACAATAGTTGTGAGTTGGAGCTGAATGCGTGCAATAATGTGCAGTTTGATATGAGCCGGTTTGGTATTGACTTTGTTGCATCACCCCGTCATGCCGACGGAGTGGTGATTACCGGGCCAATTACTGCAAACATGGCCGGTCCACTGGAAATCTGCTACAACGCTGTTCCTGATCCAAAAATTGTTATTCTTGTGGGTACTGATGCCATTAGTGGAGGGATTTTTGCTGACAGCCCGGCTCTTGACAGGGATTTTCTGACAAAATATCCTGTCGATCTTTACGTGCCCGGCAATCCAGCCCATCCGCTGACGTTTATTAACGGTGTCCTGGATATGTTGAAGAAGCAATAGAATGTTTGTTTGTCAATGAAGAAGAGAGGCCATTGATGAAAGATGGAATACTAAACGCTGCTTCGATACTTTTTTGTATTTTTGGAAAGTAAAAATTGCATCAGTGAGTTGAATCTTCGTTTGGGAATAACTTGACAAACAGAAAATATGATTAATAAACCCATTATTATCGGTATAGGAGAGCTCCTGTGGGACATGCTTCCCACAGGAAAGAAAGTAGGGGGCGCACCCGTAAACTTTGCGTACCACGCTTCCCGCCTGGGTGCGGCAGGTTATGCGGTCAGCGCGGTGGGAAAGGATGCGCTGGGTGATGAAATCATACAGGAAATCGATAAGGTTAATATCAACCCTGTCATTGAAAGGGTTAACTATCCGACAGGAACTGTAGGGGTTGAACTCAACAAGGGTATCCCTGCCTATACGATCAACGAAGGTGTCGCATGGGATTATATTCCTCTCACCGAAGCGATGAAACAATTGGTCAAACGTGCCGATGCCGTGTGTTTCGGGACATTGGCCCAGCGGTCGGAAGTATCTCGCAACACCATACAAGCATTGCTTTCCTGCGTCCCTGTAGATTCTTACCGCATTCTTGATATTAACATCCGCCAGCATTATTATTCGGAGAAGGTCATTACGGATTCGTTGAGAAGTTCTAACGTGTTTAAAATGAACGATGAAGAACTGATTTTATTGAAAAAGTTGTTTAAAAAACAGCCATTTACAGATGAAGAGGTTTGTCATTGGTTTTTAAAAGAGTTTAATCTTAAGTTTTTAATCCTTACCGCCGGAGCCAACTACAGCGTCATTTACACGCCAGAAGGCCTATCATACATAAAGACGCCGGTAGTAAACGTGGTAGATACCGTAGGGGCTGGCGATTCGTTTACCGGTGCGTTTATATCGTCCATACTTAATGGAAAATCAGCTTCAGATGCTCATCAGACCGCTGTGGATAGAGCTGCCTATGTGTGTTCTCAGGCAGGGGCATGGGTGTAAAATGTTATTCCCTATTCTCAATATGCACGCATATTTAAAACATATTGCAGCAGGAATGTTTATCGTTCTCCTGTGTACCGGATGTTCCACCAAAAGGAATACGCCCGCTACACGTGCCTGGCATGAACTTACCACACGGTACAATATCTATTTTAATGCGGAAGAAGCATACAACGAGGCCTTAAAATCAATCACTGAAAGTCACATTGACAATTATCAGACATGGTTACCCATGTATCCCAATAGTGCTGATCCCAATGATACTGTGGTTAAGCAACCGGGGGGCCCTTTCGACAGGGTAGTCGAAAAAATGACGACAGCTATCCAGGAGCATTCCATCACGGCAAAACCGCGACGTGACCCCGCCCAACCCAACACGCAGGAATACCGTGACTGGCTTCGGCAAAACGAATTCAACCCGTTCATCGACAGGGCATGGCTCCTGATGGGAAAAGCGCACGTGCAGAACAAGGATTATACCGAAGCAATTTCCGTACTGTCTTATACGGTACGGCTTTTTGCCTATGATATTGATGTGGTTTCCGAAGCGCAAATCTGGATGATGCGGGCTTATACAGAAATGGGATGGTTTTCGGATGCCGAAGGCCTTGCGTTGACGTTGCAAGTGCGAAGATTACCCAGGGATCTGCACGATAAATTCACGGAGTTTTATGCTCTTCTATTGATTCGCCAAGAAGAATACCGCGATGCCCTTCCGTTTCTTATACAAACCGTCAAGAGCGAAAAAAGCGGAATCCAGAAAAGACGCCTGCAGTTTTTGCTCGGACAGGTTTATGCGCATCTGGGCGAACGCGAAAATGCGTACAACGCTTATGAACAAATAAAAAAATTAAGTACACCTTACGATGAAGTATTTAACGCCCTCGTAGCACAGTCGCAAGTAGCCACTGGAGACGGAGAGATTATAGGTGAGTTGCAGAAGATGGCCGAAAATAAGAAAAACAGTGCTTACCTCGATCGGATCTATGCGGCTATTGGAGACGTTTACTTGTCGCGAAACAATGTCGAAAAAGCCATTGAGAACTACCTGCTTGCGGAGGAAAAAAGTGTAAGAAACGGTGTTGAAAAAGCGTTGACGCAAGTGACACTGGGCGATATTTACTTTGAACGTAAAGATTTTTTGAAAGCGGAACCGCGGTATTCCCAGGCGTTGGGTGCTTTACCCCGGAGTAGCGGAAATTATGCGCGGGTGGAGTTTCGGACGGATGTGCTGGGTGAATTAGTTCCGCATATGGAGGTGCTTGCAAGGCAGGACAGTTTGCGGCAACTGGCAGTCCAGCCGGATGAGTCCGATAAGATTATTGAAGGAGAGTTGTTTCGTATCGGAAGTATTGCGAAAGACAGGTTGGGGGATTTTGAGTTTGCCGTTGAGGTTTACAACCGCCACTTAACGGATTTTCCGGAAAGCATCCGGCGAAAAGAGGTTTATCACCAGCTTTACCAGCTTTACCTGAGAATGGGAAACCGGGCAATGGCTAAAAGCTTAAAGGACAAAATAATTTCTGAATTTCCCCAAAGTGAATATGCTGCGGCCATGAGTGACCCGGATTACGAACATGTCGTGCGTAACTATGCCCGGGTTCAGGATTCGCTTTACCAACAGACGTATCTGGCATACCAGCAAGGCCAGGTGGAAACGGTTCAGGGAAATTTCAAGCGGGCACAAAAGCTGTTCTTCAACGGACACCTGATGCCGAAATTTATGTTGCTGAACGCTTTATCGTTGGCACAATCGGGTAATCCGGAACAGTTGAATACTGCTTTAAGCGAGCTCATTCAAAAACATCCAGGTACCGAAGAAACGAAAATGGCTCAACAAATCCTGGCGGGTCTTTCGGAAGGGAAAACGCTAGTTGCAAATGTACAACCCTTTTCGGGAATCGATTGGGAAAGCCACATTGTGGCAGGTAATGCCGCAGATTCCGTTTGTTTTGAAAAGGAGAAAAACCTCCCCCACAGTTTATTGCTTCTGTTCTCACCAAACTCGCTCCGTAAAAATGAGTTGCTCTTTGCCGTTTCCGATTTCAATTTCTCCAATTTCCAGATCCGGTCTTTCCACACGGATTATACCTATGTCTTTCCGTACGAGGCGCTTCAGATTAAACCGTTCCGTTCGTTTGAAGAGGCCGGCCGATACGCCAGCATGCTTGCAGGAGATTCCATTTTTCGGCAAAATATCACCACCGGTATTGTTCCGTTAGTTATTTCCGATAAAAACCTGGAAATTCTTCGGGACGGAGAACCGTTGGAAAATTATATATCTTTCGTTACTAATGAGTTAAGTGATGGCCTGTCTGACTCTATTCCGCTTATTGTTTCGGTGAAAATACCGCAGACGATTACGGAAACAGAAAAAAACGTACCTTTGGAACCTGAAAAAACCGGTAAACCAGATATTGCTTCAAAGAAGCCAACACCTAAACAATCCGAACGGCTGACTGATGAGCAACGCCTGGAAGAATTGGAAAGAAAGGCGGAAGAAGCGCTTCGGCAAACCGGTGACGTTTTCTCGAAAAGAGACAGGGAGAGGATATTGAAAGAGCGTGAGGAAGCTCGTAAAGAGTGGATAAAACAACGTGAACGGGATTTGAAACAAAGGGAAAAAGTCCGAAAAGAAATTCTGAAGCAACGCGAGCGTGAGCGCAAGCAAAAATTGAAAGAGCAGGAGCGGTTGCGCAAAGAAAAATTAAAAGAGCGCGAACGTATCGTGCAACAAAGAAACGAAAAATGAAAATTGTATTCGCCACCAACAACAAGCACAAACTCCATGAGATCCGAAAGATAACCGCTGGCAGCATGGAGATTTTAAGTCTGTCGGAAATCAACTGTCACGAAGAAATCCCTGAGACAGGAGCGACCCTCGAAGAGAATGCATTGATGAAGGCGCAGTTTATAAAGGATAAGTTTGGCTTCGATTGCTTTGCCGATGATACCGGACTGGAAGTGGATGCATTGGACGGAGCGCCCGGTGTTTATTCGTCGCGATATGCCGGCGAAGCTTGTGACCCGCAGGATAATATGGATAAAATCTTGCGTGTGTTGCAGGGAGAAAGAAACAGAAAGGCCCGGTTCAGAACTGTTATTGCCCTGTTGTTGAATGGGGAGAGGCATTTCTTCGAAGGCGAAATAAAAGGTCAGATTATAGAAGAAAAACGCGGGACAGCCGGGTTTGGGTATGATCCGGTCTTTCTCCCGGACGGTTACAAACAAACATTTGCAGAGCTGGGAGATGACGAAAAAAACAAAATCAGCCACAGGGCTATAGCTACCCGCAAACTGGTGGAGTTTCTTTTGTCGAATTAATTAATTACCTTTGAATAACCAACGACTTAAACCGACAAACATGACAACTATCATTCGCACAGGCATTATCGGATACGGACTATCCGGAAGAGTTTTTCACGCACCGTTTGTAGATGTAGTGGACGGTTACGAACTCACCAAAATCAGTACACGTAAGCCCGACAGTATCAGTATGATCAACAAGAGGTATCCATCAACGGTTATTGTTCCTGATGGGCAGGATATTATCGATGATCCCGATATCGATTTGGCTATCGTGACATCGCCCAATACCGACCATTTCCGTTGGGCAAAGGCGGCTTTGCTTGTGGGTAAGCATGTCCTGGTGGAAAAGCCGTTTACCGTGACGGTCGCCGAAGCCGACGAATTAATCGCGTTGGCGAAAAAACAGGGCAAGGTGCTAACCGTCTATCACAATCGCCGTTTTACCAGCGACACCAAAACGGTAAGGAAATTGCTCGACAGCGGATTACTGGGTGAAGTGCGCGATTACGCGTCACACTTCGACCGTTATCGCCCGGAGCCCCGTCCTTTCGGAGCTTGGAGGGAAAAACCACTTCCCGGGTCGGGAATTTTTTACGACTTGGGTGCGCACCTTATCGATCAGGCTCTTTGGTTTTTCGGGATGCCCGAGGCAGTTACTGCTGAAATAAATTCGCAACGCCCCTGGGCAAAAGCCGATGATCATTTTGACGTGAGGTTGCATTATCCTGCTTTTACCGCTACGTTGAAATCGGGGATGCTTTGTAAAATTCCGGGGCCGACATACATGATCCACGGGACGAACGGTTCGTTTGTGAAATACGGATTGGATGTGCAGGAGGCAACCCTCGACGGGGGAGCTATTCCCGAAGGAAAAAACTGGGGACGCGAACCTGAGGAAATCTGGGGTACGGTGAATGCGGAATACAAAGGCATTAAAATTCAGGGAAAACTAGAAAGTGAGCACGGTGATTACCGGGAGTATTTCCTGAATCTTCGCGATGCTATTTGGGGAAAAGCAGCGATTGCCGTAAAACCCGAGGAGGCCCGCAACGTAATGAGGATTATTGAGTTGTCATTTCGAAGCAGCGAGGAAAGGCGAACGATAAGCGTAAAATAAAAAAAAATAAGTATGCTATAATCCACAAAATCATTACATTTGCAGTTCGAAAAAAAATTGGAAGAAAACGATATACACGCTATGATAAAAATTACATTTCCCGATAATTCGGTTCGGGAATACGAAGAAGGAATTACAGGATTACAAATTGCAGAGAGTATTAGTTCACGACTGGCCCAAGAAGTCCTGGCGGCAAGCGTAAACGGTGAAACGTGGGATCTAACCCGACCCATCAGTGAAGATGCTGCCATTCAATTGCTCAAGTGGGAGGATACCGAAGGTAAACATGCCTATTGGCACTCGTCGGCGCACTTGATGGCAGAAGCGCTGCAGGCACTTTATCCAGGCATTAAATTCGGCATCGGGCCGGCCATCGAAAACGGATTTTATTACGATGTTGATCCGGGAGAGGGCGTATCCATTAAAGAATCTGATTTTCTCGCTATCGAAAAGAAAATGATGGAACTTATCGCGGCCAAGGAAGAGATCAGGCGAAAAAATATATCGAAAGCTGATGCCATTAAAATGTTCTCCGACCGCAATGAGAACTACAAAGTGGAACTTATCAGTGAACTGGAAGACGGAACCATAACCACATATACTCAGGGGGATTTTACCGATTTATGTCGTGGCCCGCATTTACCCAATACCTCGTACATAAAGTCAGTAAAAGTGTTGAGCGTAGCAGGAGCATATTGGCGTGGCGATGAAAAGCGCCCGCAATTGACGCGTCTGTACGGAATCACTTTCCCGAAAAAAAAGATGCTGGACGAGTATCTTGAGATGATTGAAGAGGCTAAAAAACGTGATCACCGTAAAATCGGAAAAGAACTTGAACTTTTCACCTTCTCTCAAGTTGTCGGAGCTGGACTGCCGTTATGGCTTCCCAAAGGAACTCAACTCCGGTTGAAACTGGAAGAATTTCTAAAAAAAATTCAACAACAATTCGAATACGAACAGGTTATCACGCCTCATATCGGGGGAAAACAGCTCTACGTGACATCGGGGCACTATGCCAAATACGGTAAGGATTCGTTTCAACCCATTCGTACCCCCGAAGAAGATGAGGAGTTTCTGCTAAAACCGATGAACTGTCCGCATCACTGTGAGATATACAAGGCTTTCCCGCGTTCTTACAAAGATTTACCGCTTCGCCTTGCTGAATTCGGCACGGTGTATCGCTACGAGCAAAGCGGTGAATTACACGGGCTTACACGGGTTCGAGGCTTTACACAGGATGACGCGCACATTTTCTGTATGCCCGAACAGGTAAAAGACGAATTCCTGAAAGTGATGGACATTATTTTCATTATCTTCAAGGCGTTGGATTTCAAGGATTTTGAAGCTCAGATCTCCTTGCGGGATCCCGAAAACAAAGAAAAATATATTGGCACAGACGAGAATTGGGATAAAGCGGAACGCGCTATCCTGGAAGCTTGTGAAGAAAAAGGAATGAAAGCGCGGGTGGAGCTCGGAGAGGCTGCCTTCTATGGACCAAAACTCGATTTTATGGTGAAAGATGCCCTTGGCCGGCGCTGGCAATTAGGAACCATTCAGGTGGATTATAACCTACCAGACAGGTTTGAACTGGAATATACCGGAGCGGATAACCAGAAACATCGCCCGGTAATGATTCACCGTGCGCCGTTTGGTTCCATGGAGCGTTTTGTGGCTGTACTTATTGAGCATACTGCCGGAAAGTTCCCACTGTGGTTGACGCCGACTCAAGTGGTAATCCTTCCTGTGAGCGAGAAATTTAACGATTACGCCTATTCTGTCGCTCGAACATTAAAGATGCAGGATATCCGTGCTGAAGTGGATGACCGGAATGAAAAAGTGGGCAGGAAAATCCGGGACAACGAGCTTAGACGCACCCCATATCTATTGATTGTGGGTGAGAAAGAGGCAGAAAATGAAGAAGTTTCGGTAAGAAAACAAGGCGGAATTGATCAAGGTTCAGAAAAATTAACTACTTTTGCACACAGAATAAAACAGGAGGTGGATGAAATGATGAATCCACAGGTAAATATTTAATTCGTTTTCGACAATCTAAAAAGTACTAACATTTATAAAGAAAGGAATAATACTATCCGAATGAGGAATAACTTTAGAGACACAAAAGATCAACATCGGATCAACGAACGTATCCGTGTGCCCGAAGTCCGCCTTGTAGGCGATAATGTAGAACAGGGGATATACCCCACCAGAGAAGCCTTGCGGATTGCCGAAGAGAAAGAATTGGATCTTGTGGAAATTTCGCCAACTGCCGTTCCGCCTGTTTGCCGAATAATTGATTATCAGAAATTTCTGTACCAACAAAAGAAAAAACAAAAAGAGCAAAAAGCAAAAGCGGTTAAAATCGTGGTCAAGGAGATTCGTTTCGGCCCACAGACCGATGATCACGATTACAACTTTAAACTGAAACACGCCAAAAGTTTCCTCGAAGAAGGAGCTAAAGTGAAGGCTTACGTATTTTTTAAAGGACGCTCCATTCTGTTCAAGGAGCAGGGAGAAGTGTTGCTGCTTCGTTTTGCTAACGATCTGGAGGACTATGCCCGTGTAGAACAGTTACCGGTGCTCGAAGGAAAACGCATGATAATAATGCTGACACCCAAGAAGCAGGGATCTGCTAAAAAAGAACAACCTTCGGAATAAAAGTATAAAAAAAGAAAAGTCGCATCGATTTTTCAAAAACATGTTGTATCTTTGCACACTTTTTGATGAAAAAGGCTGAGGAAGCCTCAACATAAACATCAACCGGCGATATTGCGAGACCCCTTGGGGAAGAGCAATATCGGGTTGATTATCTAAACTAAATAATTTACAAAAAACAAGAGCAAAATGCCAAAAATGAAGACTAATTCCGGTGCCAAAAAGAGGTTCGCCCTTACCGGAACAGGAAAAATCAAGAGAAAGCATGCGTACAAAAGTCACATCTTAACGAAAAAGACCAAAAAGCAAAAGAGAAATCTTACGCAGACTGGCCTTGTTCACAAAGTAGATGAGAACAGCGTAAAACACTTATTGGGATTGAAATAAGCCCGAAGCTTTCCAACTTAACGATTTATTAACCGGATGTATGCACCAAAGATTCCCTCCCGGGGGAACGCTGACATTCAAAAACAAGTAACATTATGCCAAGATCAGTCAATCATGTTGCATCACGCAACCGCAGAAAAAAAGTTCTGAAATTAACAAGAGGGTATATCGGCGCACGCAAAAATGTGTGGACCGTAGCCAAGAACACGTGGGAAAAGGGGTTGACCTATGCCTATCGTGACCGTAAGAATAAAAAGCGTAACTTCCGCGCACTTTGGATTCAACGTATCAATGCCGCCGCACGTCAGTATGGCATGTCCTATTCCCGTCTGATGGGAGCATTGCACAAAAATGAAATAGATATCAACCGTAAAGTGCTCGCCGATTTGGCGATGAATCATCCCGAAGCGTTCAAGGCCATCGTGGATAAGGTGAAATAAAAACTCTTTTGAGCTGCATAACAAAAGGGGAAGGACCGGTCGGTTTTTCCCCTTTTATTATTATTTGTCGCCTGTCTTAAGAAGTTTGGGCAGATTTCTCCAATGAGAAATAAAATTTCAGGGTGAAAAGGGAAAGAGGTGCTTTTTTTTCATTATTTTTACAACTTGAATATTGATTCTTATTTGTTTTATGAACCGGATTTTAGCCCTGTTTTGCCGTCCTCACCCGGGATATGCGAATTTTAAAGTTTACATCGCTACCTGCACTGTGATTGCTGCAGGTGTTTTTTTAGTATTGAGTTTTTTACAGCCTTTTAATTTAGGAGACAGGAACATTCTGGATAATCCGTTTCTCACGGCAGCGTTATATGCGGGAGGTTCTTACGTCACTATGCTGATCAATTTTGTCTGGCTCAAATTCTTCCCGCGTTTTTTTTCAAACGAAAGATGGATAGTAGGTAAGGAACTATTCATGTGTGTTTATCAGATGATGACCATTGCCTCAACAATTTGGTTGATCAATTATATCAGAGGTGTTTTCCCGCCAGATATACACGGTTATCTGGGGATGTTGTGGGTAGTGGTATCGGTAGGTTTCTTTCCGTGTCTGACAGCGCAATTAATCCGGCATATTTATTTTATGAAAAAACGCTTGCGGAAGGCGACGGCAATGAACATCAGTTTAATGCTGGATAAAAAAGAAACTCCTGCTGAGGCAGATCCTCAATTTATCAACCTGCAACGATTTATTAAACCTATTGATATCAATACGTTTATTTCGGCAGAATCAAAAGGGGATTATCTAGTGGTCAATGTTTCCAATAACGGAAGCGTGGAAGAGTTAACAATAAATGCTACGTTGGAGGAGTTTGAAGCAGAAAATACGCATTTCGAGCAACTTTTCCGGTGCCGTGATGAGTTTATTATAAATAAAAATAAAATTACCTGGATTGAGAGTAACGCTGCCGGCTACAAACTCCAGCTACATCCTAAATTACCCTCGGTGTTCGTGTCGGGAGAGAAAGCGATAGAATTAAAAAAAAGAATGGATGTCGAAAAATATGCATAAACAATTTAAGGTTAAAACGATTCAACAAAATCTGTTGACGGTCATTTTATTTGTTCTTATTTTTCCCGGATGTATTGCACCGGGCAATAAGTCATCAGGGCCAGTCAGGTATACTAATCCCTTGCCGGTTGCTCTTGGCGATCCATTTATTCTTTCGGCTTCCGACGGAAAATATTATATGTACGGAACGGGTGGGGTGGAAAAAGGTTTTGGCGCGTACAGTTCTAACAATTTGGCGGATTGGCAGTACGAAGGACAAGTTTATTTGGGAGACACTCCAGAATCGTGGACTTTGAAAAATTATTGGGCGCCTGAGGTGTATGAAATAGACGGCAAATACTACATGTTTTTCAGCGCTGACTGGAAGGTAAATCCCACAAATGAGTCGGAGAATTTCCGTATTGGGGTGGCAGTGGCCGATAAACCGACAGGGCCGTTCAAGGAGCTGTCCGATAAGCCGATTTTCGATCCCGGTTATCCCATTATCGATGCCAATATCTTGAAGCATAAGGGAAAAACATACCTTTACTATTCACGTTGCTGTTACAAAAACCCCGTCGAAAGTGAAGTGGCGGAATGGGCACGCTCACAAAACCTGTTTGATGAAATTGAAGAAAGTTGGGTGTATGGCGTGGAGATATCCAACGACTTCACATCCGTAATCGGTGAACCGGTCTTGCTTTTGCAGCCACCTTCTAAAATGAGTGACCCGCAAACGGAATGGGAAAGCCGTTCTGTTACGAATGGTGAGGTAAACCGGCGTTGGACAGAAGGCTCGTTCGCTTTTGAGCACGGTGGAAAAATCTACATGATGTACTCTGCCAACTTTTTTGGTGGGCAAAATTATGCTGTGGGATATGCCGTTTCCGACAATCCCCTGGGTCCGTTTGTAAAAGCCGGAAATAACCCGATACTTGAAAAAAACAGGGACGGTGGCGGCAATGTAACCGGAACCGGGCATAACATGATGTTTCGTTTGAAAGGTAGTGAGAAGATATATACCGTTTATCATGGACGAACCCGTAAAACGGGAGAAGAGCGTGTTGTTTTTATCGATGAATTAAAAATGGATGAAAAGGGTGTCCTTAGTGTAGACGGGCCCTCTACTTCTGAGAAAGAATTGTGAAAGAGCATGAAAACATTTTCAATAGAAGAGCGGGAACGTATTGAAACCGTTATCCGTTCGTGCAAGGTATGTTTTGTAGGTATGGCAGACGAAGAAGGACGTCCGTATGTGTTGCCGATGAATTTCGGTTATGAAGATGGCGTTATCTACCTGCATTCTGCACAGGAGGGTCGTTCCATCCGTACTATGGAGAAAAATCCGCGGATTTGTGTCACCTTCTGCTCCGACCCCGAACTGATCCGCCAGCATCCCGATGTGGCATGCAGTTACCGGATGAAGGCCGGGAGCGTTATCTGCGAAGGTGAGGTAGAATTCGAGGATGATTTTGCCGAAAAAGAAAAAGCACTCCATATCATTATGCGACAGTATGTCGATAAAAAGTTTACCTATTCAGTCCCGGCGGTAAATAACGTGAAGATCTGGAAATTAAGGATGGATAGTGTGGGCGCGAAAGAATTCGGGATCATGCGCCCGGGAAGCATATCGTATAAAGATCGAATGGAGTTTTAAACTTCAGGGACAGATTAAACGTTTTCGATAAACTTTTGTCCGTATGAAGGCGTTTATAGGAAACATTTTATAAATCACAGGTATATACAATCAATAAAAATGAGAAAATTAACGGTAATAGTGGCGGTTTTTGCATTGGTTCTTTCCGCATGGGCAGCAGAACCACAGGTTAAAAAAACAGTGAAACCCATCGCGTTGAACACGACGAGTTTTACGGAAAAGGTTTTTGACTACAACAACGAAAAGGAATGGAAGTATAAAGGGGACAAGCCTGCCATTATCGATTTCTGGGCTGCGTGGTGCGGCCCCTGCCGGCAAATTGCTCCTGTTTTAGAAGAACTTGCCGCCGAATACGGAGAGGAGATCTATGTTTATAAGGTGAATGTAGATGAAGAAACTGAACTTGCCCGGGCATTTGGCATTCAGAGTCTCCCCACAATACTTTATGTTCCTATGACCGGAACACCGCAAGGGGTGTTGGGTGCAGCACCCAAGAGCCAGCTTAAAAAAGCTGTCGATACGCTTCTTCTGAACAAGGAAGAGGGAAAATAATAAAGTTATATGCTTATTACAAGCCTTCAAAATCCGTCGGTGAAAAACATTGTAAAACTTGCAAAAAGCAGGGAACGCAAAGAGCAGCAGCTTTTTGTAATTGAGGGTGCCCGGGAGTTGTCACTGGCTTTACAAAGCGATTATATCGTTGAATCGGTATACGTTTGTTGGGAAATGTTTGAAAAAACCAAGTATCCCGGTGTTTTAGACAGCATGGAGGAGAAAAATGTTTTGGATATTTCACCGGAGGTTTTTGGCAAGATTGCCTACCGGGAAAACTCTGACGGCGTTGTGGCGATTGCAAAACCCAAGCTACATAAACTTGAATACATAAAACTCTCTGGAAATCCGTTTGTAATTGTTTTGGAGGCAGTGGAGAAACCTGGAAATCTGGGGGCGATTCTGCGTACTGCCGATGCGGCAGCCGTGGATGCTGTGGTTGTGTGTGACCCGCAGACCGACTTATACAATCCCAATGTGGTTCGTTCCAGTGTTGGCGGAATTTTTACGGTGCAAACGGCCGTTTGCTCATCAGCCGATGCGGCAGCGTGGCTGAAAGCCAACAACATCTCATCCTATGCCGCCGAATTGCAGGCTGCCGAGTTCTACCAGGACATTGATTTCCGTATGCCGTCTGCGATTGTGATGGGCACGGAAGCTGAAGGCCTGACCGGCTTCTGGCTCAAAAATGCAACAAAGCGAATCAAAATCCCGATGCGGGGAAAAATTGATTCGCTGAATGTCTCGGTCTCCACTGCCGTGCTCACGTTTGAAGCCATGCGGCAACGCGGGGAGGGCTAGTTCTTCTTTTCGGTTTCCTCTTCAGATATTTTTTTTACGGTCAGTATCATGTTTCGTTGAGATTTCATCAGGTTAACCGATTGAAGGACGATGGTCTTGGTCTCATTGAGGATGTTCATAAACAAAATACTGTTTCTTGTACCTGATTCTTTGTCTTTTACCCTTCGTATCTGTTTTTTGGTAAGCTTGGCGCATTGTTCTATTATCTCGTCCCTGATATTGATTATCGTAGCAAAACCGGAGTAATCGTTTCTCTCCATCATATCAATAAACGTTTTGTACATGTTGGTCACTTTTTTACTCAAGTCTTCCAGATCCTCTTCCTGCTCATCGTTAAATCCTTTGTGGTTGTTCTCGATGTACAGTGAACTGTCGGAAGTAATTACTCTTAATGCCTTGGTTATTTCGTATGTGTAGTCCACAATCTGAACATATTCCTGTTCTATGTCCAACTCTTTCAATGTAATGGACTGGATAGTTGGTACAACTTCGTATGTCCTTTTATTTTTGTAGTTCAGGTATAACTCATCCGCCTTGGAAGCAATCTCCCTCAACAAGGAGCGGCTTTCCTTGGTTAGTCCCTTCACGTTCTGGTGATAAATGTCCAGCATTTTCCCGATGACCTCCCTTACTTCGGTCGTTGAAGTTTTCACTATCCCTCTTTCATCCTCAATCAATGTAGCGTTTGCTTTTTCAGCCAGTTTCCTTTTTTGGTGAAACTTGGAAGATTTGAACAATATAAAACCAACCAGGGCCAATGCGATAAAGATAGCAATCTTCCCGCCCCAGGCTAGGAACATGGCCACCACCATAGCCACGGTAAAAGCCACGATGGCTGTGATAAACCATCCGCCAATCACGGTTAGTACACCTGTAATCCTGTACACCGCACTTTCACGTCCCCAAGCCCTGTCTGCGAGCGAAGTACCCATCGCTACCATAAAAGTCACGTAAGTGGTAGACAGGGGCAACTTCAGGGAGGTGCCGAGAGAGATCAGCAGGGCTGCAATGGTTAAATTTACAGAAGCGCGGATCAGGTCGAAAGAGACCCCCTGTTCTTCTATTTGTTCGGGAATAACAAAGCGATTGTTGAGTTTTTCCCTGAAAGAAGAAGGCGTCAGTTTATTGAGAAAGCGATTGGTGTCCACGCCCCAACGGACAATCGATCTTGATAAAGGAGTGGACGAGAACCTTTCCAGTCCGCTACCCTGACGTGCCAGATTCACTTCGGTCTCCGTTACTGTTTTAGCTTTTTTGGAGAACCACAAGGCCAGAACCATCACTATGCCCGCTGCGAGAAGCATTCTAATGTCTGCCTTCACAGGACCGTTCAGGGCATCCATGTATAACGTATCTATCGAACTACCTGAAGCTAACGTGGTACTTGCATTTTTGAATGCATCCAATCCGGCAAGAGGTACACCGATGAAGTTTACCAGGTCGTTGCTGGCGAAAGCAAGCGCTAACGCCATGGTTCCAGTTAGTACGATTATTTTAAGTATGTTAACCCTGAATAAGAACTGCAACAACGCCATAAATATCGACCATCCGGCAAAAGTAACCAACAGGGACCTCAGCATGTTGGATTCGACTAAATTAAGGAAATCGGTGGCCACAATCGGACTGTTCTTTAGTCCCTTGAATACGATGAAGTAGGTCATCGCAGTTAAGGCAAATCCACCCCAAAGCGCTCCGAAAAATTTAAATGTTCTTTTGTATTTAAAAGAGAAAATAATCCGGGTAATATACATCACCGAGCTACCCACGATGAAAGCAACGGCTACAGAGACAAAAATACCGGAGATAATGGCCAACGCCTTGCCGGTGTTGATGTATTCAATTAAATCGCCCGCATTTGCCTGCCAGATGCTGAAGATTGCTACTGCCACGGCTGAACCCAGCAGTTCGAATACCAACGAAACCGTGGTAGAGGTGGGCAGGCCCAGCGAGTTGAAAACATCGAGAAGAATAACATCCGTAAGCATAACGGCGAGAAACAACACCATTATGTTGGGAAACGAAAACATTTCCGGATGGAAGACTCCACTTCGGGCAATCTCCATCATTCCGCTGGAAAACAAGGTCCCAAGCAATACGCCAACGGATGCTACTGTAAGGATTACCCACAGGGGGGCAACTTTTGAACCGATACTTGAATTGAGAAAATTCACGGCATCATTGGCTACGCCGACACTTAAATCGAGTATTGCTAAACCCAGCAATATGATTACGATAATTAGGTAAATGGGATCCATAAAATTTTTATTTTGGCCACTTGTTGAAGCAAAACCTCAATTCTTCCTTTTATTTTGTGCACAAAATTAATGAAAGATTTTCTTTGTGATTTAAAAATCAAGAGCAATTTATGCTTGAAATCAAAAACTTAACAAAAATGTAACAATTTTATATCTTACTGAAAAAGGAAGAGCGGGATAAACGTTGTAAGTCTCCCGCTCTTTTCTTAAATGCGATAATTCAGTGGCTTTTACTCTGCCTTTTGATAAACCCTTACGTAATCAATATAAAAGTGATGTGGAAAGAGTGAATCATCAATACCCTTTTGTCCGCCCCAGTTTCCACCAACAGCCAGGTTCAGCAGGAGGTGAAACCTTTTGTCGAAAGGCCATTCGGCAAAACTGGTACCCTCATTTACGAATGTAAAATAATGCTGGTCATCCACGTACACACGGTATTCTTTTTCTTCCCATTCGAGGGTATATACATGGAATCCTGTATAGGAGTCAGGGACATAAATCTTGCCATTTTTATGCGTTCCAAGCACATGGTTGTAACTTTTAGTGTGAGCTGACCCTACTATGGTATCCGGATCGTAGCCGACGTTTTCCATAATGTCAATCTCTCCACTATCCGGCCATCCGCCATATTCCCAGTCGGTAGGTAGCATCCAGATGGCTGGCCAGGTACCCAATCCTGTTGGAAGCTTTGCTTTTATTTCGAACCTGCCGTAAAGCCAATCGCCCTTGCCCTTGGTTATCAGTCTGGCAGAAGTATATCTTTTACCTCCTGCACTATCGATTTTCGCGGTGATGGTCAGCAGCCCGTCCTTTACGTGTGCGTTGGCAGTGTCGTTTGCCGTGTAATGTTGTGCTTCGTTGTTGCCCCATCCCCAGGCATTGCCGTCAGTATCGTAACTCCATTTCGCGGAGTCGGGCAATCCGTTATAATCGAACTCATCGTTCCATATAAGTTGCCAATTTCCGGTTGGAGTGCTAATTGTTTCAAACTGTTCAGGCTGCTTTTCTTGTTTGCTGCTTTGGCAGGCGAAGAAAAATATTCCGGAAAGAAAAATAAGTAGAATCGTTTTGTTGGTCATCTGATTGAATGTTATTTTAAAATCCACATGATCTTATTGATTTCATCGTATCCGTCGTACTGACGGTTTAACGCCTCAATCAGGTTTTCCCTGTTGTAGGTGGTTTCAGATCCGGGGTACAACCACCGCATTGGAAGACCGTTCTTGTTGTTCTCGTTTAGGCTGGTGGCGGCATTTATCGGAAAAACAGGGTATCCATTCCTCCTGTATTCGAAGAAGCTTGTTTCGGCATCCTGCATAAACTGCAAGATGTAACGTTGCATCCAGATTTGCTGTAATTGCTCCTGGAGGGTGGTTTTAAACGCAGCTTCCCCGGTAAAGTAACCGTCAATGTAAGCCTGATCTATCGGCATGTCCTGTGCATAGTTCTTGTTCACTTTCATAACATCCGCCAAGGCAGATTTTACACCCGATTCATAATAGCTTTTCGCATCACCGGAAATCCATCCTTTCAGGACGGCTTCAGCCAGAATGAGCTGCTGTTCTGCGTGGCTCACAATCCGCAACGGCTCTGTTGCCTCTTCCTGTAAGTACCTTTTGTTCAGCAATGAGTACAGGTTATTGCTGTGACCTGAATTCATAACGGCGTATTCAATCTCTACATCTACTCCAACGTACGCTTCGAGGTCAGATTTTGTTTTTCCAGCAGCAATTTGTGCGCCTGCCGGCTCTGCAAAATAATAGATGCGGCGGTCGTTCAGCTTTTTCAGGTTATCGATCAACAGGGAGCTGATGACCGTTCTGCTGGTAAATAAATCGTTTGTACCGGAAAGCGGATGTTTGTTTTGCGATGAGTATTCCAGTCCGAGAAATCCGGTAGAACCATCAAGTATGTTTCCGGCCGATACTATTTCGGCAAATCGTGATTTTACGTTTATACCTCCTACGGATTCTTTCTTGCCTATGGTCATCAGTACTTTTAGTGCGAAAGAATTTACCGCTTTTCTCCATTTCACCGGGTCACCTTTGTAGGGTGTAGGATCTCCTTCGAAGGTTCTGCCCTTCGCAAAATATTGGTCAGCAGCTTGCAGTTCGTCCAAGATACCTTTTAAGACCGATTCCTGCGTATCGTATTTCACTTTATACACTCCCTGCGCCCCTTTCCCGGCTTCACTGTAGGGTATGTCGCCCATTTCCATCGTAAGCCGGAAAAAAGTGTACGCCTTCGCATACGCTCCCAAGCCCCTGTATGAGTCTTCCATGACGCTGCCTTCCGCGTATTCAATCATCTTTTCAATATTCGGGAGAATGGTCATTCCACCGAAATCGCTGCTTCCTATTTTGTTGTATTGCTGGTCCATCTGGCCTTCATTGGCATACCCGACGTATTTGGGCAGTGCATTATCTGCGATGAGCGATTTTCCGTCTCTTCCGGCAAACTTAGTCACGCGAAGGATAACGTTGGTAGCCAGCAATGAGGCGCTTACGCTGGTGGTGTCGTCGGGATTTGTGTTAATCTCCTCGAAGTTATTGCAACTCAATAACGTAAAAGCAGATAAGACGAATACCGTGAATTTCCTTATGTTGGAATAATTTTTTTTCATACGATTATATTTTATTTTTTTCTTTAAAGTTGTACAGAACTTGCCTCTATCATTTCCTGAGTTGTAATTGATTTACATGCTTGTTCAATACTTCCTTTACAAGGAATTGTTTATATAAATGACCTGCTTAGAAAACAACCCTCAGGTTGAAACCCAAATAACGGATGGAGGGATCGCTAAAATTGTCCGAACCTCCGTCGGGATCGGAATACTTGAATTGTTTTGCCCACAGGAAAACGTTCTGGCCTACAGCCGAAAGGGTAGCATTGTTAGCCCTGAATTTTTCAACCACCGACTTGGGAAGCGTATAGGAAAGCGATACCTCCCTGATTTTAAAGAACGTTGTCGAATATGCATCCAGGGTTGAGGGTGACCCTCCCCACGCTGTTCCCCTGTGCAGGTTGTTGATGTAAGTTTGATAGGTTACGGCTACATCGTTTGGAGCATACGTCCTGTTATCGCTTGTTATGTTGCCGTAAGTGTCGTATGTTGCCGACCCCGATACAACCTTAACTCCCTGTCCAACGTAATTTTTTGTTCCGGGTTGATTAGCGTCGAGAAAGCGTTCCGCTACGACTGATTGGGGATGGGATCCGGCTCTCCACATATACATCTCTGTAGTGGTCTGTGCGATACCGCCTACCCGTCCGTCCAGTGAGATGCCGAACGTGAAATCTTTGTACTTCAGGGAGGAAGAGATACCCCACAACCAGTCCGGATCATAATATCCAAACAGCGATTGGTAGCTCGAATAAAGTGGCAGTCCGTTATTGTGGATAATGTTGCCCTGCGGGTCTTTCTGGTAATCGTTGAGAACATAATGATCGGCTCTTTCGCCAACTTTCACCCAGGGCCTGTCTGTTGAATAAACCGAATCCAGCTGCGTATAGTAACGGGCATATTTTGACCAGTTCAAGGATACATCCCATTGCCAGTCCTGGGTTACTACGGGAGTAGCGTTTAAGGTAACTTCAACCCCTTTTCTTGTTATCTCCTCATCGATATTGATGTAGTTGGATGTAAAGCCCGAAGCAGGGCTGATGGGTGCCCATCGTAAAAAGTCGTACATGCGTTTCTGGTAGAAAGCCACATCGATGGATGCCCTGTTTTTCAGGACATTTACTGCCGTTCCTATTTCAAAAGTGGAAGCAGATTCGGGCAGCACGTCGGTACCCCGGATTGCCGAAGGATAAGCTGCGGAACTTAAATTTCCCCAAGCATTGGAGGTGATGTTATACACCGAATTTATGCTGTAAACACCGGCAGGGGTTTTAGACGCTGTCCATGAACCTCTCAACTTCCATAGCGATAACCAATTGTACTTGGGCAGCAATTCCGAAACGATAAAGCTTCCCGAGAGTGAAGGATAGAGATAGGAGCGGGTCGTTTCCGAAAGCGTGGAGCTCCAGTCGTTACGCAGCGTTGCTTCTCCGTAAAGTAGGCTTTTCCACGATAAGGCGAGCCGTCCGTATAAACTGTTGACCTGTTGTTTATACATCACAGAGCTTACGGCTGCCGGATTCACGGATGCCTTTAGCGAATAGAAAGCCGGTATGGTGAGTCCGCCTTGTGTGCGTGCTTCCATCCCGTCATTTTGTGTGTAATAAATAGTTCCTCCGATAAAACTTTCCATGCGGACATCTCCAAATGATTTGTCGGCGGATAACAGCAAGTCGTTGTTCAGGCTGTACCCTCTGCCAAGGCCAATGTTGTAGGAACCTCGTTGCGATTCCCCCCAGACCTGTGTTCCTCCGGCTAAAACGGTAGCACTGCCTGCGCCCTGGAACGAACCTTTGGAAACCGTTATATCCTGCCTGTCGCTGTAAATGTCAAATCCACTTCTGACAGTTCCTTTCAACCACGAAGTAAAATCATAATCCAACGATACCGATCCGTTAAAGATATCGCGGTTGATGCTGTGCGTTCTTTCGTATCTGTCGAAGTAGGGATTGTTGTTGGTTGAGGTATAACTGCTATTTTGGACTTCGTTTTTGATTAACCAGTAATCTTTATAGTCCCTGATGTCGTAATCGGGAGCTGACCAGATTAACAGGTTGTACATCGGGTCATAACCGGTATAACCGCTGAACCCCTTGTTGGGGGATGCTTGTTTATTGTATGCCATCGACGCTGTAAGGAGGAACTTATCGATTTTCATGTCTCCTCCAAGGCTGAAGGTTAATTTGTCGAACGTAGAGTTGGGGTATTGTCCTTTGTTGTTCACCCATGTGAGCGATGTCCGGAAACTTCCGAATTCTCCTTGCTGGGCCAGATTAACGTTATTGTTTAAAATATAGCCTTGTTCCAGGAAATTTTGAAAATTATCTTTTCCAACAGGTAAATAGGGCATGGGCTTCATCATTTTGCTTATTGGATCCCACTGAATTATTTCCCGGCCGTCCAGTGGTACACCCCAGGATCCGTCTCCGGAACGAACATATTCGAGGGCTCCGTCGGCATTTTTTCTAACGACACGTCCAAAATCTGATTGCAGTTCAGGAATGGCCAGGTATCCGGCAGAGAACATGGTCCCCGAGTTTACCGAAACGGATAGCCCTTTGTTGGCGAGCCCTTTTTTTGTGGTTACCATGATGGCTCCACTCCCTCCCCGGTATCCGTAAAGAGCCGAGGCTGTAGCTCCTTTCAATACACTAATGCTCTCGATATCGTCAGAAGGAACATCCCGTAAGGTCATGTTGGCGTATGGAACTCCATCAATGACCAGCAGCGGGTCTTCTCCGCGGATTTGGATAGAAGGAGCATCCGAAAATTCCGTGCTGTTTCGCACCAGCAGTCCTGCAATTTTTCCAGTCAGGGAGGTACCCATATCCACCCCTTTTACGGTTTGTAGCCCATCGCCTTCCACTGCCTGTACCGAGTACCCCAAAGCTTTTTCTTCTCTTTTTATGCCCAGTGCGGTGACAACCACCTCGTTAAGAGTCCGTGTGTCTTCCTGCATAACAACATTGAAGGAGGTGCCTCCAGCTGTATTCAATACAACGTCTCCGTATCCGAGGTAGGTGATCTTGATTTTTGCTTTTGACGAAACAGTCAATATGAAATTACCGTTGTAATCGGTGACCGTACCGTTTCCGGCTATTCCTTCTTCTATCACGTTTGCCCCTATTATGGGAACCCCGGCTTCATCAAGTACACGGCCCCGTACCGTTACTTTATCCTGTTGAGTTTCTCCCGGTTGCAGAGCCACAGTCCCCTTATCAACCAAAACAACAATGTTGTTGTTTTTTTCATACGCAACATCTGTACCGGCCAGCAAGGATTGCATGGCTTTATCGATACTGGAGTTCGTTAGCTGGATAGAACTGTTTTTATCCAGAATGGCCAGTGATTCGTTGTAGAAGAACCGGTAATTGCTTACTTTCTCAATTTCTTTCAAGGCCTGACGCAGGGTTTTGTTCTGTACGTTTACAGTAATCTGCGAGAAAGAAGGTAAGAAAAACAACATGAAAATAAATGCGACAAGAAACTTTGCTGAACATAAAGTTTTGCCTTTCCTTCGTAATAGATTCTGATTCATAGACAAATAATTGAGTTAATATTAAAAAATTCTACGCAATAAATAATAAGTTCCACATAAAGGGAACTCCTATAAACAGAATACAGTTGAGTCGGTTGTTTACTCTAACGCAGGTTGATATTTTAATGTTATTTAACCATTTCGGCTTTGTGATGCAGAATGATTGTGGTGTCTTTCATTTCGTAGTACATGGGAGAGGTCATGGACAAGATATCCAGTGCATTCTTAATGCCGCTGCTACCAAGTGTTCCTGAAAATCGCATAGGGCGAAGCTGTTCAGAAGCAAACTGAATTTCCACGTTATAGATGCGCGATAAAGCCCGGGCAATCTCATCATACGTTTGGTTGCTGAAATAAATGTTTCCGTTTTTCCACTCAATGAAGTTGAGGGCTTCCACCCGGTCTGCCAACAGGGTCTGTTTTCTCTTGTCGAATGTGGCTCGTTCATTAACGGATAAAATTGTCTCATGCCCCGATGCGGAGACCTTTACTTTTCCTTCCAGCAAGACAGCTGAAGCCAGGGAGTCGGTTTCGTAAGAACGTACATTGAAAGAAGTTCCCAGTGCTTGTACGGTAATGTGTTTTGTATGGACGATAAAGGGGCGTTTTTTGTTTTCCGTGACTTCAAAGTAAGCCTCTCCCTGCAAGTATACGGAGCGTTCTTTTCCGTTGAAATGCCTGTCGTAGGTGAGGGTGGAGCCTGAATTGATCCAGACGTTGCTTCCATCGGGTAAAACAACTTCAGCTTTTTCCCCTTTTTGTGCTGTGATCACAGTGGGTTGGAGATTCCTTTGCGGACGTTGAGTAAAGTAGTAGACGGTGAAGGCTGAAAGAACCGGTAGTAAAAAAATAGCTGCCCATTGCATGGCTTTTCGCCAGTTAACCGACAAATAGCTTTTTTCTCGCGTCGTTTCTAGGCGGATCTTTCCGAAAATTCTTTTCTTGATCGTTTCGTCAATGGTTGGATCTGCATTCATCAGTTCGACCTCCAACATTTCCTTGAATTTATCTTCGGAGCCGATGAGGTCGATTAATGCTTCTGTCTCTTCGGCGGTGCACTCACCCCGGAGATATTTCTCGAACAATACCATGTAGTTTTTATCGGTCATTTTTTATTTAGCCTCTCTGTTATGATACAATCGGGTACTGCTTTTCCGCTAATCAAATTTTTACATTACATTAAATTAACAAAAAGAACACCGCCAGAAACAGTTTGTCGTAATTTTTAGCGAATTCGGCTTTCATGAACTTCATCGCGAGCGATAATTGCGTTTCAACCGTACTGACGGATATGTTCATTGCTTCAGCAATTTCCCTTGTGGAAAGGTCTTCCTTCTTGCGTAATATAAAGATCTTTTTCCTCGCAGGCGGAAGCTGGTCAATAAGTTCATCCACAAAGCTCTCGAGCCACTTCCGGTCTATCTCATTTTCTGTTTGTCGGTGATACGGCTTCTGCTCATTGATCATTAATTTTTGATACAAAAATTCGATCGTTTGACGTTGATATCTGTTGAACAATAGATTTCTCGAGATGGTGGACAAGTAGAACAATATTGACTTTTCAGGATCTATTCTTTCTTTTGTTTCCCATAAACGAACGAAAGCAGATTGGATGACTTCTTCTGACATGTACTTGTCGCCATGAGAGATGGTCATGATGAAGTTGTAAAGCTTTCCCGCATATCTGTTGTAAATAGCTTCGAAAGCTTTATGCGAACCGTTTTTCAACGCGATAAGTTCTTCTACTTCACTTGTCATGGACTACTTTTCTCCATCTTCCTGCCGCTCAATTCCCGGGTTGTCCGGCCTCTAGATCATACCCCCACGATTTTCCTTTTTCAGTAGCCGGCAACCCACGTGTCATCCAAACAGGAGCGGGAGCTCCTTTCAGGTAGTGGTCGAAAAATTGTTGAAGCCGGATGGAAAGGTCTTTTGCGTTACGACGCTGGTTCAGGTTATGGGCTTCCTTGTTGTATTGGAGCATCCAAACCGGTTTGCCCAGGCGTCGCAGTGACATGAAATATTCAATTCCCTGATACCAGGGCACTGCGCCGTCGTTATCGTTGTGCATAATGAGCAGTGGCGTGTTTACCTTATTGGCAAAGAACACGGGGGAGTTTTCAATATACAGTTGCAGGGAATCGCTCATTGTGGCTCCAATCCTCGATTGTGTCTGCTCGTACTGGAACTGGCGGCTGCGACCCGTTTCCCATCGGATTCCGCCGTAGGCGCTCGTCATGTTTGATACGGGTGCTCCGGCTCCTGCAGCTTTAAACATGTTTGTCTGGGTGATGAGATAGGCCACCTGGTAGCCTCCCCAGCTTTGTCCCTGTATGGCCATGTTTTCCGAATCTACCCATTGGTTTTTTGCCAATGCCTGCGCTCCCGAAACAACGTAGTTGTATGCGTCAGGGCCGGGTTGTCCCACTCCGTAATGGATGTCGGGAGTGAAAACGATGTAGCCGCGACTGACGAAGAACGGTATGTTGATAACAGACCGGCTTGGGGCGGGCGCAAAATAGCGATAAAGTTCATCGGAATGTTTTTCATAGAAATAGATCATTACCGGATATTTTTTGGAAGGGTCAAAATTCTCGGGTTTATACAAAATTCCCTGCGACTGCTTTCCATCGAAAGCAGTCCACCTGATTAGTTCTGTCGTACCCCAGTTATACTCTTTCATCTGAGGATTGATGTCGGTGAGTTTTTTCGCCGATTGCCATAAATTCTGGGTGATATACAAATCTGGCGACGTATTGAAATTGCTTTTTTGAAACACAAACAGGTCGGTGTTTTTTGCCTTCTTAACAGAAGTGTATCCATATTTATCCAGTTCCCTCTTTAACAGTGGATTTCGACCTTGTAGTCTTAGCGTGTAGAAACCGGCCTCCTTACTTATGTTGTCGAACGCCGATAAGAGCAACACATCTTTGTTTTCGACGAAACGTTTATCTGGATCGGTGTTGATGTACCGGAAAGTAATGGAATCAGTCCTTCCGGCATTGTTGGTGATGTTCACCGGTTTCTGTTTTCCGGAAGGATCTAATTTCCAGATGTCGAAGGCATCGTACATAAGTACGAATTTGTCCCCCTCTCCCCATGCTGCAATTCCGTATGCACCCGGTTCGCTTGGTGTATCATTTTTCTCATTCCAGAAGTTGACCGGAATTTCTTGTGTCAAGCCGATGGTTTTTCCGGTTTTGTTGTCGAAAGCAAACCACTGTTTTTCCGAAGCATTCCACCAGTAGGTGAAATTACCCGAGGGTGAAATCTGTGGCCTTCCCGAAACAGGTTGGGCAATTACGGTCAATTGATTGGATTGCGTATCGTAAATCCAAGTATCCATTTTGGAGGAAATGTCCCATTGGCTTTCAATTTCGTACGGCAAGCCGGAAGTGAGCAGGACAAACCGTCCGTTTCCCTCGTCGGAGAACGATGCGTTTGGCATTTGCTCGTTGGCAACAGAAATGAACTCGCGTGGACGATTGGGGTCGATAATGCCGGTATAGGTCCTGCGCAATTCGTTTTTCAGCTGGGAGAGTTGTTGTGGTTGTACAACCGGATCCTTCCAGTGCCAAATATCAAGGGCTGCTGTTTCGAAGTCAACAAGGGTAGTATCTTTGGGCGTTTGTCTTGGAGCAGCGCCAACAAGGATCCGTTGCCCGTTTTTACTGAAAGAAGGCTTTGAGTTTTCATTGAAGATCCAGTTTTCCGGCAACCCCCTTGACGTTTTGGAAGCAATCACAACGGCCGAATCCATGGTGTTTTTGAAATACCTCACGTCGAATACTTTTTGTTCAATTTTGGAGGTGTCCTTTGTGGCTAAATAGACTAGTTGGTTTCCTGGCTCGTCGAAGGAAAAGGATCTGTATTCCATTTTTTCGCCGGAGATCTGCTTTTTGTTCCCGTTTTTTAAATCGAAAAAAAGTACCTTGTGCGTATCGGTGGAATCTTTTTTTTCGGGCTCCACTGAGACGGCCAGTGAATTTCCGAACTTGTTAAAAGCAAACTCTTTGGAGTTCTTAACGGTATCTTCCGCAGAGGTGTTTAGGTTTCGGATAATTAGCAGGTCTGCCGGTTTGTTTGGTTTGTTTTTTGCCGTATCTTTCGGTGCGGCTTTTTTATAGGCAATGTGTCCAGCCATCTCTGTAGATGTGGCATAAGATTTTACATCGGCTATTTTGTAAAGCGTAAATGCTTCATTATCGACAATAACCAACGAGTCTTTGGGAAAATCATCGGCTTTCTTTTTCTTGATCTTTGCCTGACGAATTTCTGAAAAAGGGGCTTTCAACAAAGCGACCGTGTATCGTCCGTCGGGCGACAGCGTATATTTGTTTACCCGGTGAATTAGTAACTCTTTTTCTTTCTTTGAATCATAGATATAAAGTGTGCTGTCGCCTTCCTGCGGGCTGATAACGGCGTTGATAAACCTGCCGTCATTACTGATGGAAACTTCCTGGAGGCTTTTCCAGTTGTCGTAAACGGAGTGATCGAGTTGTTTTTTCTGAGAGAAGCTCGATAGACTGAGCGTAAGCAAAGTAATAAATACAAAGGGCCTGTAGTAAAAGAAACGTTGCATAAAATTTATTTTTTGGCAACGAAATTACGATAAAACTTCAACTTGAACAAGGGAAACCCCATAAAAGAAACAGGGCTGAATCGCCTGTACAACTCAGCCCTGTCCGTATCCTTAAGACAGTTTGATCAAATAAACTCTTTTTTTAATTCCTCTACCCAAGCCTTAAGCCGGGCGTCGGTTTGATCGTATTCATTATCCTCATCAATGGGAAGGCCTACCCAACGTCCGTCTACAACAGCGGTAGAGTCATCGTAGGTGTATCCCTCATCGTCGACGAAGCCAACCACCTTTGTTTTATCCTTTATGGCATCGTAAATTACTTTCATTGCCTCGGCAAAACTGCTCGAAAACGAGGCGCTGTCACCCAACGTAAAGATTGCAACGGTTTTATCCGATAGGTCGGCTTTCGAAAAAACGGGAAGAAAACTGTCCCAGTCGTCCTGCAAATCGCCAATTCCTGTAGTTGAAGTGCCCAGGATCAGGTATTTATAAGGTTTTATGTCGTCAATCTTAATCGTATCGACGTTGTAAAGGTCGGCATTATCGTCGAAAAGGTTCCGGATGCTTTTAGCCACGGATTCAGTGTTACCGCCGGAAGTGCCGTAAAGTATTGCAATATGGCTCATGAATGAAAAATTATGGGTTGAAATAAATTGTTTACACTCTAAACAGTTTAAATGAAAAATTGTTTGGGGGGCCAATTGATTTGAGCAAATATGTCCGGATGTTTGAGAATATCGGAAAAAACATTACTTTTGCAGTGTATTTGGCGCGGTAGTTCAATGGATAGAATAGAAGTTTCCTAAACTTTAGATCCGGGTTCGATTCCCGGCCGGGCTACAAAGATTAAAACAATCCTCCCCTTTATTTTTGTTGATTATAAGGGGGAGGATTTTATTATGCTGTATCCTCATTTTCCCACCGTAACACTAACCAATCAATAACTGAGGCAGTTGTAATTTCGATAAGGCTAAAGAAGGCATAAGGCAACGCCGGCTTACCTACGAACAGTGGACCAACCTGAACAAAAGTCAGAAGAACTCCCGCAGCGATATTTAATCATCGATGTCACGATGTTTCTGCCTAAGTTTCGGAGAATCTTTTTTCGGAAAAATATTTGTTGCCATGAGCGACGACAGGACCTTTCATTTTTACGATTGACGGAAATTTCAAAAGCTGATTGATGTTTCGTTTGTCATTGGCAATAATTGATCAGAATCCCGTTTTCTCTTCTTTACTTTTAACTCCTCATCCAGGAAAAACTGCTGGCCTTTTTGGGTTTCAAGTGTCAGGATTTTTCCCCCGTAGCGTAAGTGCAACTTTTCCCCTTTATCGGAGCGAACGCTGACGTGGTTAAGTTTACCGGCTTTCCAGTCGATATCCACCTCAAAACCGCCGCGTGCCCGCAGCCCTTTTACAGAGCCTTCAGGTATTGCCGACGGGAGCGATGGGAGAAGGTGCAATTCGAATCCTCCGTCTGGGGTGCGGACATGGCTTTGAATCAACATCTCTGCAATGGCGGCGGTGGCGCCGAAATTCCCATCGATTTGGAACGGAGGATGTGTGTCGAACAGGTTCGGGAGGGTTTTGGAACCCAACAATACCGACAATAGCTTGTAAGCATGATTTCCGTCATGAAGCCGGTTCCACATGTTTATTTTCCAGGCGAGGCTCCAGCCGGTCCCGTCGTCGCCGCGGGCAATAAGTGTTTTGCGTGCGGCCTCGGCCAGGTCGGGCGTTCCGGTGACTGAAATCTGGTTCCCGGGATGCAATGCAAATAAGTGTGATGTATGGCGGTGATGCGGTTCTACTTCTTTATAGTCTTCCGCCCATTCCATTATACGTCCGGTTTCTTTACTGATACGTGTTGGGGCCAGCTGTTTCAATGCTTGCGTACACCGGCTGCGGAAATTTTTATCTACACCCAGTATTTTACTTGCTTCAATGCAATTTGTAAGCAAATCATGAATGATTTGCAGATCCATGGTGGCGCCATAGGTAAAAACTGCACGTTCACCGTTGGGCAATATAAAAGCGTTTTCAGGAGAATAGGAAGGGTTTGTTACCAGTTTTCCGGCGAAAGCCGTACCTTCGGGAGCGGTTACTAAAAAGTCGAGAATGAACTCTGCTGCGCCCTTCATCAGTGGATAACCCCGTTTTGCAAGAAAACTTCTATCGAGTGTGTAGCAGTAATGTTCCCAGGGATGTTGTGCCAGCCAGGCGGCACCCATCGGCCACACGCCTTGTGGCCCGTCGGCCGGGGCAGAAAATCCCCACGCATCGGTAAGGTGATGTACTACCCAGCCCCTGGCTCCGTAAATTACTTTGGCGCTGCGCCGGCCAAATGGAACAAGGGCTTCGCAAAGATCAAATAAGGGGAGGTGCATTTCCGCCAGATTGGTTATTTCAGCAGGCCAATAATTCATCTGTAGATTTATGTTGGTGTGATAATCGGCATTCCAGGGTGGATTCATTTGCCATGCCCACAGTCCCTGCAGGTTTGCAGGCATGGTTCCCGGCCGTGAACTGGCGATAAGCAGGTAACGGCCAAACTGGAAATAGGTTTCCACCAGGTTGGCGTTGGGTTGTCCTGTCCTCTTCGCTTCCTTTAGTTGTTCGTCGGTTGGAAGGGCCGATTCCGGGCCGAGGTCGAGGGCAACCCGGTTGAAATAAGCCTGATGGTCAGCTATGTGAGCCGACCTCAACATCTCGTAGGGTTTAGCGGAAGCTTTGTTGATCGCTTCGAGGCAGGTCTGCTCGGGATTACCCGGGAGGGAGGTCTGCCCGAGATTGTCTAACCCCGGATAATCGGTAGCGCCTGCAACATAAAGTGTCAATGAGTTGGCTTCAGCTACCGACATGATGTTGCCGTTGAAGCCGATTGTTCCTCCATCGGTAATGGCTTTTACCTGTGCTGCAAAACTTATTCCGCGTGTATTTCCTTTTGTATCTTTTATAGGAAGCCGGCCTTTTAAAAGCAATGTGTTCGATTCCGACGAATGCTTTTTGCATTCTGCATCCTGCTGACGACGCAAGGTAAATGATGCGTTTATTTTTCCACCGTTTATCGAGGTGAAACGGACTACCATAACCCCATCTGCTGCCGACACGAAGTTTTCGCGGACATACTCTTTGCCTTCAAACGTGTATTTTATTGTGGCGATGGCTGTTGTTAAATCGAGGCTGCGAAGGTAGTTGTCTGCCCGCTCATGAGGAGTGTCAAACCATAATTCGCCCAATGACTGGTAGGGTCTCACACCTTTCGGGATGCCCATCATTTTTTTTTCGGCCAGTTGTACGGCTTCGTTGTTTTTGTTCTCGAAAATAAGCCGTTGAACTTCAGGTAAAGCCCTTACTCCTTCGGGATTATTGGGGTCGAGTGAGTAACCGTCCCACAAAGAACTTTCATTAAGTTGAATTCTTTCATCAGCCACGCCTCCAAAGACCATCGCTCCTAAACGTCCGTTGCCTAACGGTAAAGCTTCTTCCCATACTTTGGCCGGTTCACGGTACCAGAGAACATTGCGCCCTTCCGGTTTAGACGCTTTACCTGAAAACAATACGCGATCGGTCCATGCAGCGCTGATATTGTCGGTCCGCGAAGTGGCTTTTAGAGGTTCAATTTTCCCGGATTGAGAAAAGACGGCAACGTACGAGAACAGTAAAGGAAGAATTAATGATTTAGTATTCATGTTTGAGTTTTCTTCATGTTTGATAAATACAAAAATAAAGGGCGGGTATTAATAAATGGAGCCCAGTACAAAATTTGTGTAATTATAAAGCGGATGCTTTAGTTGTCTTTAGAGTTGAAACTGATTTTCAAAGATAATTAAAAATTGAATTAAAATAAATCTCAAGTTATTAATTCGCTTTGTCCATTTCTTCAAGAATTTACTTGAATTTTCACATAAACATGTTGGGATACTACCGCTTTGTTCTCTCTGGGAGTAAATGGCATGTCCGTAAGTTGGGTTAATACACCGGGCGTTTTCTTAGGGCCAATAGCGACATTATACGGCAAGCATTCAATTGAACTTACCAACAATTATTGCATTTCCGGGATGTGAGGCAGGAGTGAAGTAACAAATAGTTTTTACTTTTTTTTACAACAATATGAACTGTTGCCATGTTTATAATGGTATAAATGCAGAAGAATCCCAATAAATATTAAATAATTCGTTTTATGAAGAAGATTTCCTTGCTTGCTGCATTGTTATTCTTTTCTCTAATTGCTGTTGCTCAGGAAAAAAGTTTTATCGTTTTGAGAGATATTCATTACGACCTCATCGAAGATCACGATATGGATTGGCTAAAAACAAAGCCTGATGATGTACGGCAAGTAAAAGAGTATACACAAGTGAACAGCCGCTGCTAAAGTTCATACCGGATATGGCTGGAGGATAGCGATGAAATATTTTTCGAATATTATCCGGCAATAAGTTCGGCACCTTATGAAAGGATTTGTATATCCGATCATCTCAAATAATTGTTGAATAAGCGTTAATTAATGAAAACTCCCATTTTTATGACTTCCTCAAAACAACATTTTCGTCTACTGGTCAGCTTTGTCGGAATGCTGATCTTGTCTTGTACCCACTCTTTTGCACAGTCAGACTCCACGGTGATCGTGCAAATTACCGACACACAGTTTGGATTTTTTTGAGAATAACACAGGTTTTGAAAAAGAGACTGAACTTTACACAAAAGCAGTTCGACGAATCAATGAATTGAAGCCTGATTTTGTTGTTATTACCGGCGATTTTGTCAACGACTCAAAAAATATTTTGCAAATTGGAGAATTTAAGAGAATTACGTCTCTCATCCATCAGAACGTTCCGGTTTACCTAAGTCCGGGTAATCACGATTTGGGGCAATCACCCACAAAGAATGACTTTAATTTCTATTTTTCTAACTACGGCAGGGGAACCGACCGTTTTTCATTTAAGCATAAAAATTTGGCTTTTATTGGTCTTAACTCGGTCATTGTTAAGTCGAATAAAAACAAGAAAGAGGAGAAAAAACAATTCCGGTGGTTGAGAAACCAACTGCGCAAAGCAAAAAAATCGGGCAGTATTGTCTTATTTACACATTATCCCTTCTTTCTTTACGACTTTAATGAAAAAGAAACTTATTCAAATCAAAGCGTAGAGGTGAGGGATAGATACTTTCAATTATTCGAAAGGTATGGTGTGGATGCTATTTTTGCCGGACATTTGCATAATAATGCCGAAGCATCGCACAACGGCATTTCAATGATTACCACCAATGCCGTTGGAAAACCTTTGGGTAATGCGGAGCCGGGGATGAGAATAATCACAATAACTTCCGAAGGTATAAAAAGTCGTTATATTTCTATTGAATAGGTCTCTACTGAAATTAATGATGCTATTCCCAAGCTCCGTTATAAAAATTATTCATACAACCATTTTATATGCAATAACGTATTTTCTGTGACAGCCAAGTGTGTTTTCTGAGATTGGCTTCCAGCACAATAACTCAGTAAAATATTTTTATTATCTACAAAGTGAATTGCTATATAGCAATACCATCCGTCTGGATCAGCATGAATATTTTTGATTTTCTCCCATGTCTTTCCTTCATCTTTGGAAACGGCAATCGTTATCGGTGTCCTTTTATCCTTGATTTCAAGATTCGAGCCATCGTTGTTGTTCCATACCAGCAACCAGTCGCCAGTACCAGGAATCCTTTCGATAGTCGCTGGTGATAAGGGAGACGGTATATTACTGGCTTCAATGTGGCTCCAGGTTTGCCCCCTGTCCGATGAATAAGACAACCGCTGAAACCCTCCACTTGCGCGAATATACATCATTATTCTACCGTCCTTCATCTCGATTAATCCGGGTTCTTGAGTGATAATGTCGGTATTATTAGGAACTTGGGAGCTAGATTGCCAGGCTTGTCCATTATCATCCGAAAAGTAACAATATAAATCAGCTTGGTTCTCCCATTTCCCTCCAGGAATTTGATGTAATGCAACAGCCATCAATAATCGCCCATCTTGTAATTGGATGACCCTGTCGTTATTGAGGACAAAATAACCTTTTTTATCAGTGATGCAGGGTACGGCATCACTCCAGGATTTGGCTTCATCTCTAGAAATTCGCATCATGGGAATACAGTCTTCCGTTGAGTTTTTCTTCAAGTAAAAGAGGGCTATGTTCCCGTTATGTAAACGAAGCAACGAAACTGACATCACATTCATCCCTCCTTCATTCTCAATGATGGTTTCATCTTCAGTAGTCCAGGTTCTTCCTCCATCTGCAGAATATCGGCCCGCCAGAAAGGCCGGATCATGATCTCCTCCGGATCCACTGGTGTAGTGGCTGTACACAAACAAAACCCTGCCGTCTTTAAGAGTTATAAAATCGCCTTCACTGTTCCGGGGATTATTGCTTGAGGGAGGTAGTTTTAATATTGTATTAGGAGAATAATCGGATAATCTGTTTGCATCTCTAATGGATAAGCAAGAAATGAGTAACCCAATAATTAGGGCGTTGGCAACAACAAGACTTAATTGCCAGCAAAATATGAACTTTTTATACATAAAAATACTATAAATTTTTATTTTGTCTGAATCATCCGACGACACTCTCCTTGGCAGCACGGAGC
>JABNAD010000078.1_pt1 | contig 91947 bp, 80 predicted proteins | sample 7240381 | NCBI WGS metagenome assembly JABNAD01 (sample SAMN11332834, study PRJNA596920) | anaerobic digester metagenome | biome: digested sludge; isolation source: digested sewage sludge-derived enrichment culture grown on H2/CO2 | place: Germany: Goettingen | reverse complement strand
GCTTGGGACGCATCATGAAAAATATTATTTCACATAACAAACTGCGGAATGTGGGGTTTATCATCCATAATGCATAGATATCACCATCAAGAAACAACAGTGAAGCACAGGTTTTTCTTTGCCAGAAGGACAGAAGCCGATAAAAACAGTATCACAAATAAATGGGTGAAATGGTTCCCTACCGAATTACCGGGAACATCATGCAGGTGTGCAACATGTGCAAATATCCCCACACTCTCCACTTCCTCCAAAATCACAACAGAAACAGGGGACGCAATTCAGAGCATTTGATGGTGCCTCCCAGACCGCCTCTAAATAAATACTGGCACGATTGTATTCACCGATCTTCTCGTCTGATAGTGGTGTCTGTCCATTCACAAAGGATTTCAGCCTCTCACCCTCATAAAACTCAAGCGGGGTGACATCAAGGGTGAGAACCGTATTCTCATCTGATAACGACAGATTTGAGACCTGAATTATTGAGTTGGTTTCATTTTCAGCATTAAAAAAATTAACTACTGCTTGTACGGGATAGGAAATATCGGCAAGGGACCCTACCGGAACTAATTTGCTTTCTACACCATCGGTAATATGGAAATATGGAACGACATCCTTTACCGTTATTATCATCCCATTTGATCCGTTCGTGATTGCACTCCCACTCCCTTGGATATAGATCAAAGCGGAGGATGATTCAGCAGCAGAACAGAATCCAGTACAAAAAACCAGAACCAATGAACAGAGAATTCCAAGTTGTACACAATAGCCCATACTCCCTATTCTGTATATTATTATATATCCGTATTGTTTTTTCCCGGGAATAATATGGCTGATGTACCCTCAATCGCTTTATATTTCAGCAAATTAATGAATTGGTGTAAAAAGAGGTTTTTGAACGTAGAGACAAAGTCATGATCAAAACCATTCACAATAAAAATCATTCCATTATTCGATATGGTGTAAGTAATTATGGAGAGATTTCACAATACTGATCTTGGGAATGGAGATATTCCCAACACTGACATCTCCATTTTTATCTATACCCTGACATATTCTAACTCAATATTTTTTTCCAGCCATTGTGAAAATACTTTTAACTGGTCAACCGTGTGGAAATAATGTTCTCCTTCATCCATAATTTCCAGGGTACACGGAAATTTTTCGATGAAATTGCTGATGGTATCAACCTCGACCAGATTATCCTTTGCTCCGTATAGGATACGGGTATCAACATCCCATCTGTCAACCGGGTGATCGAGCACATAACAGAAATAATCCCAATACAACTTCTGACCGACCGGGGTGTCTATTGTATTTTCTTTCTCTAATCGCTCCGGAGTGACCTGAAACCACATCATCATATTTCTGATTATTCGTTCCATATCAACCACCGGAGATAGGAAAAGGGCTGTTTTCAGACCAATATCACGATAGGTTAACATGCTGAAGTAAGCTCCCATACTGCAGGCAAAGAGGGATACCTGGTCCCAGTGTTCTTGAGCATATTTCCCGATTTCTTTGAGATCATGGACACAATGCTGCACCTTACATGGGGTTTCCTCTCCTTTCCGATCTCCATGCTCCGGGAGATCAAAGCTTAATACCTGATAACCCTTCTTAATTGCCTCATTCGCGAGAAGTTCGATGACGGTATCTTCCTTATGCGACAGGTTACCATGAACTGCAATGAATAGTTTGTTGCTCTTTTCGCCCCATAATAACGCCGGGATATTGTTAATTTTAATTGTATTCTTTGTCATTTACATCAATTTTTCTGGTATAATACCTTTAGTCAATCAAAAATCTGTATACTTCTTCTCTCGGATGTTTGGGTTTTCTAAAATTCCCTTTAGAGATGATTTTCCTACTCACGAATGGATTGAATTACCATATTGAGTTCATATATCTCAATCAGAGCAGATTCATGAATATCAAAATCTGATGGGGTATATCAGGGTAGGAAAATTGTTTGGGCCATTCCAGAGTGAACAATTCGGAATGAATGTTTACACGATTTAAGATATGATTATATCTTTTTATATATGTTTCATTTTATAAATGTCTCTTGACATAGATGAATACATAAGAGGAAGAATTTTCAGTTTCAGATCAGTCAAATTACAAGATTTATTGATAGAAAGGCTGATGTATGCTTCCAGTAGAGGTTTTCATTATGACTTCAGACCAGGTATGGAAACGAAAAAGGCAGTTAGCAGTTATCGGAGCGTCGAATGCATCTGAATCAGAAATTCTTCAGGCAAAAATGGTCGGGTCCCTGCTTGCCCGTGCAGGAGCCATTCTCCTTTCCGGTGGAATGGGTGGAATAATGGAAGCATCATGCCAGGGGGCTATTCAGGAAGGAGGAATCGCTATTGGAATTGTTCCTGGTTGTGAAGGGAATCCTTTCTTATCCGCAATTATTAAAACGCAGATGAATCATGCCAGAAATTTCATTCTTATCGGTTCATGTGATGCTGTCATTGCAATAGGAGGAGAATATGGTACACTGACTGAGATCGCGTATGCTTTAAAATCTCAAATCCCTGTGTATGGTCTTTCCACCTGGGACATACCCGGTGTTATTGCCTGCACCGGTCCCGAAGAGGCGGTCCGTATGGCGGTCATTGATACCTGATTAAATCCTTTCTTCTTCTGTTCAGGCAGATATATTCAGTGGATCGGTATAACTCTTTATCCTCGGAGATAATAATACCTTAGAGCAATATGAAATGGAAACGTGATGCAGGCCTGACAGGACGTATACTTCTGACATGGGCACTGCTCTTACTCGTGTATCTGGTATTCATGGGTATCTTGTTTGCCCTTGGACTGCCATCTGGATTTATTATCGTGATAGCAGTTGTAATGGGCGTTGTTCAGTACTTCTTCTCTGACAAACTGGTACTCATGAGTACCGGTGCTAAGATTGTCGAATATGATGAAGCCCCTGATCTTCATCGCATGATCGAAAAGTTATGTACAGAGGCAGATCTGCCAAAACCACGAATTGCCGTGATGCACTCTCCAATGCCAAATGCATTTGCAACTGGCAGAAGTCCGAATCATGCTGTCGTCGCTGTAACAGATTCTATCATGCAGACCTTAAACAAGGACGAGCTTGAAGCAGTATTGGCACACGAGCTTTCACATGTCAAGAACCGTGACATTCTTACGATGACAGTTGCAAGTTTTGTTGCCATGATTGCTTCCATGATCATGAACAACTTCCTGTTTGCTTCATTATTCAGCAATCGTGAACAAGGCGGTGCATGGATAATTGCAGGAATTGTTGCAGCGGTTGTCTGGGTTATTGCAACTCTCCTGATGATGGCACTCTCCAGATACAGGGAATTTGCAGCAGATCGAGGTGCAGCATATATTACTACTAATCCTGATGCTCTGATCTCTGCTCTTCAGAAGATCAGCGGACGGATGGATCGTCTGCCAACTGAAGCAAAGGTTGCAGCAGAAGGTGCAAATGCATTCTATATCATTCCGGCCCTTTCAGGAAAGACTCTTGCAGGGCTCTTCTCTACTCATCCATCACTTGAGAAGCGGATAGAAAACCTCGAAAAAGTTCGGGCTGAGCTCCGCGGATATTAATTATCTATTCTTCTTTTTTCGATATCCTGGTAATTGACATCTTTTGAATAAATGATGAGGATATTATATCTCTCTGATCTCAAACCAGGGCAGATCATTATCTGCATGGGTCGGATGGTTTTCTGAAGGGTATATCAGATTCTTTCTAATTTCAAACCATGCAACAGGTTCATCAGGATGTGTTGGGTGGTCTGGTGAAGTGAAAATCTCCTGTTCTCGTATTATAAACCAGGAAACAGGTTCCTGGGGGTGAGTCGGATGATACAGGGTGGTATAAATTTCGTTCTCAACAATTTCATACCAAGGGACTGGTTCATCAGGACTGTCCGGGTGAAATGACGTGGTGTATATATTCATCATTATCTATCGTTCATAGAACGTTCTTAATGTATGTATGATATAAGAATTTTTGACTATTCTGTGGATTTTCAATATCCTATCTGTACTCAAGAGGAAGATTCATAAACAGCAGATGTTCGAGATATTTATATTGATCAATTATTATGGATATGAACCTCAATCTGATGCACCTCTTGTCAAACGTACTGATAAATAAGGCCTCGTGCTATGGTACTTGGAATGAGGGCAGGGTATACTCTCCTGATTTGTATCATTATTATGGCATCTCTGGTTCTCGTTTACGAGTTGCCATCAAATTACAGAATGAGAGATATTTCTAATCAGCCCCAGGTTCAGATAGTATATGGAACATCAGGAATTATGCCCCAGCTCCTGAATACCAGCCAGGTAGATGCCTTTTTTGTGTGGGAGTCAGTTGTCTCGACGGCAGAGATAGGAGGAATTGGAAAGGTAATTGCCAGGGATGCAGATATTCCGCCTGACAGGAAATGGGAGAACACCGCATGTAATGTTCTCGTAATGCGAAATTCATTTATTACTGAATACCCAGAAATTGCCTCCCTCCTGTCTGCGGTGACAATTGCCGGAATACAAAAAATATATGATGACCCAGGTGAGGCTGTCAACATTACCGCACGATGGGTGTATGGCTCTAAACCCATCAGGTCAGCAGGTCTTTTCCTTGATCCTATTGAGTTAGAGAAAAATGCGTTTCCTCACATTGTATTTACCGATAATGCATCTCTTCCGGATCTAGGTTTAATTGAAAAATCCCTGTCAGATAATATAATGTCAGATCATTCTTCATCAAATACGGTTGGTTCGGTATACAAACGTGCTTTAGATCTCCTCAATGGCTCAAAACCACATATTTCCAACACTCCTTCATCTGTCCGGATTGGGTATCTTCCTTCTGCTGATCTGTATGCCCCTCTTTATGTTACAATTATAGAATCTGATAGGATTTGTGAAACCTATGGATTTTGTCTTGCACCAAGATCTGACACATCCGACCGACCGGATGAATGTCAGCTTATTGTCAATGACAAACCGGTTGCCGACGTTCAGTTACTCCCTGGCCAAGTCGGAGGAGGGATTATGACCGGGCTTGGACAGAGAGCGATTGACGTTGCATATATCGGGAGTGTCCCTACCCTAATGCAGATATCAATGGGCAATCCTGCTTCGATTATTCATTCTATTAATGCAGGGGGTTCTGGTCTGGTTGTGGATGATCAGGCTCCCTGTGACGATTGGAACTCATTTATTGAATGGGTGGAAAATCGGTCTTTTTCAGGGCAGCCGTTAATTATTGCTGTTCCTCAAAGTTCAATTCAGGAAGAAATGATGCGGGAAGCATTTGAATATGAGGGAATACAAATCTCCCTATACGGACTTCCGAGTTTTGGAGCACTATGAAGCGGTTTCATGGATTTCTCAAGGGACTTGCCATACCTGTAGGAATTATCTTAATCTGGCAGGTTCTTTCGATATACATTCAAAACAGTTTCATACTGCCCGGCTGGGAAACAATCATTCCAGTCCTGATTCACCCATTTGAACCATTATTTGGTGGGGCTTCACTATATCAAAACAGTTTCATCAGTCTTCAGCGTGTTTTAAATGGATTTTTCCTTGCGGTATTAATTGGTGTATTTTTAGGGCTCTTATGTGGGTGGTCAAAATCTGCAGAGGATTATGTTAATCCCATTATCCAGATCTTACGACCAGTCCCACCTATTGCCTGGATGCCTCTCGCGATTGCATGGTTTAAAATTGGATTCGGCTCTCTCATCTTTATTATTTTCATCGGTTCGTTTTTTCCGGTCTTTATCAGTACGATTGAAGGAGTCAGGAGTGTCAGGGTACGGTGGCTTGAAGTTGCACAGACTCTTGGAGCCACGACCTTAGAAATATTCAAAACGGTAGTCATTCCTGGAGCTTTACCTTCAATTTGGACCGGATTGCGTCTGGCATTCGGGGTTGCATGGATGTGTCTTGTAGCAGCTGAGATGTTACCCGGAACAAGTGCTGGCCTAGGATATCTGATTATGTTTGCATATAATCTGGGACAGATACAGGTCATTGTTGCTGGTATGATTGTCATCGGGGTTATCGGCATTGTTGCAGATTATTTCTTCAGAATGGGACAAACAAAGCTCTTTAACTGGCAGGGGAAGGAGTAATGCAGGTTTTAGTCCTAAAAGGAATATCAAAACAGTTTCAGAATGAACAAACACATTTTCAAGCATTATCAGACATCTCCTGTGATATAAATAAAGGAGAGATAGTCTGTCTGATGGGACCTTCCGGGTGTGGGAAATCAACGGTACTTCGTATCCTTTCAGGACTCGAATCTGCCGATACCGGGACTATCTGTGGGAGTGAAGGAAATGTCTTTGATCCTGTTCACACTGCCATGGTATTTCAGGAACATGGTCTTTTTCCCTGGCTCTCTGTTTATGACAATATTGCATATGGTCTTCGAATGAAAGTTCGAAAGATCCCTAATGAACAGATTACACAAAAAGTGAAAGAGTTGCTCACTCTTGTACACATGGAAGAGTTTGCGAATGCCCTTCCCCATCAGTTATCAGGTGGAATGAAGCAGCGGGTTGCGGTTGCCCGTGCTCTTGCCATTGAACCGGAAATTCTTCTGATGGATGAACCATTCAGTGCACTAGATCCATTTTCCAGACGTGAACTTCAGGATGAAGTGATCAGAATTCGTGATGTACTTGGAACAACGTTTTTTATTGTAACTCATAATCCGGAAGAAGCAGTCTATCTGGGAGATCGTATTTTAATTCTTTCAAAAAGACCATCATGCGTTATAAAAGAGATTCAGATCCCTTGTAAACGCCCCAGAGATTTAGCAGATTTCGTTATGATGCAATGTGTCCGTGAAGTTACCAGGGATGTGACATCCGGATAGAGAGTATGTATCACGATTAAGAAACTTACTAATAACGTGAGATCTCCCAATAGCGGGGCGATATGGGGGCAAAAATCAGGGCACATCCCCTTTATTTTTATGACGGATTTTCTATTATTTTTTCCAGAAATGGGCCTCATTCATCATCATATGAGTTTGACAGTAAAAAATGCCCTGCACCTTACCTCTCAATTGATGGTTGTAGTTTTCATCTTTTATTCCAGAAAAAGTGGATCAAATGGCATAGATGGAAAAAAAAGAAGTGACTAGTTATAATATGAAATACAGAAAAACATTTTATGAATCTGAAAGAGGATAAAAATACTATTTTAATGGCAATTGTATGCATTATTCTGGGCATGGTTCTGATGAGTCTTTTTACGGTACTGATCAATTCTCCACACAAAGAAATTATCTATACAGATCAGGCTCCAAAACCAATAGGACCATACAGCCAGGGAGTTGCTGTAAATGATTATGAATACACATCAGGTCAGATCGGAATTGATCCACAAACCGGAGCTCTCGCAGATACTTTGGAAGACCAGACTCACCAGGTCATGAAAAACCTCAAGGCAATTCTGGCTGTTTCTGGACTGGGGTTTGATGATGTTATAAATACTCATATATATCTCACGAACATCTCTGATTTTTCGACGGTTAATGAGATATATTCCCGCTATATGGGAAATGCAACTCCTTCACGATCAACAGTGGGGGTAGCCAGCCTTCCGAAAGGAGCATTCGTTGAGATTGAAATGATTGCTAAAAAATCTTAAATTTTATAGAAACCATCGATAAAGGATTATGATAGTTATTGGATATTCCCTATAATCATCGGATCGAAAAGGACACAATTGTCATATTAATATCGGAACTATTAATTGGTTCGTTACGAAAAATCTACATAATGTCCTTAAAATTTGCCATATTGGCTTTGTTTCTAATCTTTTTGTATCCGGTTTCTGCCGATATAAATTCGCTTGCTGAGGAATCAATGAATAATTCAGGAAATGTCCAGGATAGTAGTATGGTATTAGCCCTTGATAGGATTATCACAGAAATTCAGGATGAACTTGATTTAGTCAAGGAACAAAATAAAATTAGTGCTGAATCGCTTAAAAGATCTGGTTTGTCAGGAAGTGAAGCAACAAAAATTCTCTCAGAAAAACTCTCTAATGTTACACATGGACATTCCTCTTTGATTATTTCAAAAGAAAATGACGTTACCGCTGCATCTCCTATCCAATTCATAAGCCTTATTGGTAGCGATTTAGGTTATCAGAATGAAACCCGGTTTGCGAATGAAAGAAAAGAACCGGTGATTAGTAATATATTTTATCTTGAAGAAGGGTTTTATGGGATTTCAATAAGTTACCCGATATTCTCTGAAAAAAATGAATATCTCGGGTATACTGATGTAACGATTCGCCCAGAAGAATTCCTTCGTCCTATCCTTGTTCCCTTCACTGAACAGACCGGTTATGAAGTTTTCATTCTGGAAACAGGAGGTATGACTGTTTATGAGACCAGTGAGGCAGAGATTGGAACAAATGTCCTCACGGATCCAATTTATGATACGAATGAGATGAGAAATGTTTCACGTACTGTTGTGGAAAATAAAGAGGGAGCTATAGAATACACATTCTGGAATCAAAACTGGGATAAACAGGTCAGACGTGAGGCAGTGTGGACATCATTGGAACAGGATAATCAGGAATGGCGAATTGGTCTTGTTAAAAACCTTGATGATTCAAATAATGAAAATAGATCAGTCTCTCAAATATCTTCATCAGATCTTGATACGAGTATTTCTGACCTGAAGCAATTTGTTCAGGATGCAGCAGTAGCAGCACGAATGAAAGGTAAGGAGAATGCTTGTGCCGATTTTAACAACCTTTCGGGGGCGTATGTTACTGATGACATGTATATTTTTGCTTATGATATGAACGGAACAACTTTGGCACTTCCGTATCAGCAGGGCCTTATCGGAAAAAGCCGAATGGATCTTACTGATGTGAATGGATTATCAATTATGCCTGCCTTTTTGGATGCAGCCAAACGAGGAGGAGGATTTCTTTACTATATCTATAAAAATCCTCAGAATGAGTACCAGAATCAACTTAAATTGTCTTTGATTGAACCAGTTGATGAAAATTGGTTCATTGGTTCCGGTGTATATGTTCCCTGGATAAATGCAGAATTAAATCAAGAGGATATAAAAGCACTTATAAACCGGGTAAAACATGCAGTCAGTCATGCACAGGAGGTTGGAAAAGAGCAGGCTGTAAAGGATTTTAATGACATAAATCAATCATTTGCAAATGGTGGATCATATATCTTTGCCTATGGATATGATGGAACTACCCTTGCTCTTCCCTATCAACCAGAAATAATCGGAACAAACCGGATGAACTATTTGGATATGTATGGTGTACCAATTATTGCTCAGGAAATCTACACTGCAGAGAGAGGCGGGGGATTTGTTTATGTGGTTTATTATAATCCGGATACCGCAAATAATGAATTAAAACTCTGTTATGTTCTTCCAGCCGGAGATGACTGGCTGATTGGTTCTGGTATCTATACCGGAACAAATCTCATATAATTCATTTATATACTCATTTTTTGGTACTTTTCTCTGTATAAAGCAATAGGCGGTCTGAATTTTCCTTTTTTCCTTCTAAAGCCAGAAATCGCACTCATCAGAGAGGATATTTTTCCGGGGTTTTTTAGTTGAACGGGTTTTCACATCATTCAATCAAAAGCATTAATCATCCCCAACAGAATTTTATACAACGGAACAACCTGTATCATCCTCTTTATGCCATACCATTCGGCTTGGATGGTACGTTCCTCTGATTCAGTTATCAGGACCAGCCTATTACATCCAAGTTCTTTAGAGGCCTTAAGAAGGGCCCTGATCTCTCTCTGAAATGTTTTTGGGTTTGATATATCAAAAGAAACCTGGATCAGGGATTTTATATCCGGACCTGACTGAATGACAAAATCAACCTCTTCACCCTGCTGACTCTTCCAGTAGGAAATCCTGCACATACCAGATAATTCCTGCCGATAGAGATGAATTGCTGTGAGATTTTCATACATCTTTCCGATTTGTAATGAATGTCTAATGGATCTGGCAGAATAAAAACCTGTATCAATTACATAGATCTTTTTGTTGGAACTGATCTGTTCCCTAGCCTTCCATGAGAATCGCGGGATACTAAAGAAGAGAAAACTCTGGTGGAGATACTGAAGATATTTCTTCACAGTATTCGTACTCATCTTTGTCAGTTCACCAAGATTTGCATACGAGTATTCTGATGCAGGGTTTGATACCAGGTAGAGAGACAGATCTTCTATCGCCTGAGGGGACCTGATATGATATCTTCTTATGATATCCTTGAAGAGCACCGCCTGGATGAGTGTATTCAGATATGAATCTCTATCAGTTTTTTTAAGGACTATCTCAGGATATCCGCCTGTCTCGATATATTGATTGAGAAATTCTGGATATTCAGATGAAATAAGCTTTGTATCTGTCTTTGTGGCCATGAATTCACTAAATGAGAATGGAAGAATCCAGATAGGAATATACCTGCCCGTAAGATGAGTTGCGAGCTCACTACTCAAGAGATGTGCATTGCTACCTGTAATCACGATCCGCACCCCCTGTCTTTGTAGCCTGTTTACGATCAATTCCCATTTAGGAAGGTTTTGAATCTCATCCAGCATCAGTATTTTATAATCCCCATATACCTGGCGTAATGCAGATTCAAGAATGAGAAAATCAGTGACAGATGCGAGTATTTCATCATCAAAGTTGATATAGGCTGCAGGAATACCCTTTATTATTTGACAGAGGGCAGCAGTTGATTTTCCAGCCCTTCTTGGACCGGTAATGACCGTTATCAGGTTTCCGATATCTTCAGGGTGTGAGATTGTGCGGTAAATGTAAGGGATTTGAACCTTATTTTGCATCTCCCTCTGTTGAAGATAAAGTCTATCTAAACAGGACATTATTACTATATGATGAATGAAAGTTTAAAAAATCATTCATTATATTGATCGGATATGGATTATCAGAAGGCATCACCCGGATGGTACATATCGATACTTATCTCAGGATACATGAAAAAAAAGATGAAGCACATATTTTTCTGGATACTACAATATGCCGGAAAAAGGATTATTCTTTATCCCCGGCATGAATTACATTCCACGAGTGTGTAGGGAACGACTTGAGGTATCCTTTGAGATATCCATATTGTGGATGCTCTGAAAGGAACGTATCAGCATCAAAGACCCTGCCGGACGGAGATCCCCACCGGGCCTCTAAACTCATGTTTTTCGCCATTTCAGAGTCCATAACTTTCCCGTCATATGCTCCCATCGGTTTAAAAGGTGGCCGGTTCGGATAGGGATTTGAATCAAGCCAGTACACTCCGTCGATTGTCCGGGTGGATGGATTATCCTTCTGGAGCCAGACATCATACTGGTCAGAGAGGATCTTTTTTCCTGTTTCAGTGGAAATTTTTCCTTTGAACTGCTCTATTAACTGTGGGATCCTGACCATCCTGGCACTCACTCCTGTTCTGATATCGGTCGGGTCAAGACTTGAACACTCAAGATTTCTAATCCGGGGATCTTCAGCAGAGTTGGCACCGGCGAAATACCCATTATCTGTTTTTGTGACATTGAAGAATTTTAATCCCTGTTCAAACCGCATAATCTCCCCGGTTTTGGCATCGCCTACAAGCCAGCTGTTCGCAAACCCGCCACTCCGGTTGGTATTCATAATGGAGACAAATTCATCCAGATTATCTGCATATTGTGCAGCATTCCGAAGTCGGTAAAAAGCAGGAGACATATTCGCCTTATATTGATTGAACGAGTTTATCGTCGTCTCTGCAATCATGAGTCCTGCACTGGTCACCAGGTAATCAGTAGAGCTATCCAGAAGACCTGGTGCGGTCTGCATGAATATACGGTTCCCGTCTTCAGGCTGAACATCTGCCAACAGATCAAAGAAATGTGCCCGTTCAAATGCTGTCCAGGTATTATGACCAAGGACAATATCCCCATGTTCGGTAAAATCCCCGGTTGCGATAAATGCACTACATGAATCAGTTTCAATCTCCATCTTTTTGTATGCTTCGGATTTCACCGTCGGCCACCAGTATCCAGTCAGTTCCTTGTATGCATTCCACCCAAGAATCTCCTCAAAACTGACATTTGTTCCGGCCTCCTGTGCCCCTTCTGCAATTCCTTTCATCTCGGTCAGGAACTCTTCATCGATGTGTGATGGGAACATTTCATTCGCAGCATGAAGAAAATAATCCCATTCCATTCCGGTATCATGATAGGTTAGATACCTGATGGTGTCCTGAACTTCAGCAATTTCAGGTGCCATCAGATATCCATGCTGGAATCCTCGTTCATATGGGGCACCTTCAATATGGAGGTACGTCCACCCGTCCTTTTCAAACCGGTAGCCTTTCCCGTCCGGAGAGGATATGGTATCTGCAGTAGCATTGCTTCCGATGCCTACCAGAACAAAAAAGCATAATAGAATGAAAAGGTTTGAGCGATACTTAAAATTAGATTTTTTCATGCATTCTCCAGGTAATTAATCATAGATGATAAATAATCCTGAATAAAGGTATTGTCCTATACCCAAGTCATAAAACCAATGAATATGTGACAAAGTAATTGAATCCAGTTTATTATAATGGTAATAAAAAATCTTTGATTGTATTGAGATAAGCAGTCTCCTGTTCAAGATGATGTGAATGAGATGCATCTTCAAAAATTACCATTTTGGATCCAGGAAGCATACTCTGATAATATCGTGTTGATTCTGGAGATGCTTCATCATATCTTCCACAGGTAAAGAGAGTAGGTATGGTGATGTTCTTTAGGTCATTCGCTCGTTCATAATTTTTCAGAGTTCCGGTAATCGTGAATTCACTAGGACCCCACATATGTTCGTAGACATCAAATGCTAGTTTTTCCATGGATCTTTCAAGACACGGAGGCCAGGGATCCAATCTGCAGACATGCTTATTATAAAAAACCTGCATTGCTTCCTGGTATTCAGAAGAATCACAACTTCCTTCTTTTTCACACCGAATAATTATCTCCCGTACGTCTTTTGGTAGCTCATTGATATACTTACGCTGATCATTGTGCCACCTGGTCACTGAAAGACATGGGGCAGAGAGGATTAGTGAACGTATTCCTTTGGGTTTCATCGAAAGAACGTAGTTTACTGCTAGCATGGTTCCCCATGACTGACCAAGAATATGCACCTCGTTCAGGCCAAGTGCTTCGCGAATTGCAGCAAGTTCCTGAGTGAAGTAGTCCAATGTATAATGTGTTATATCCTCGGATTTATCTGAATTCCCACACCCTAATTGATCATACCAGATAACTGGTCGTTCGTGGGCTAGTATAGAGAGAGGAGTCAGGTAGTCATGGGGTACACCTGGTCCTCCATGAAGAATAAGAAGGGGGATACCTGAATACTCTGATCCGTCCATTCGAAACCAGATTTTTCGTTTGAATATTTCTATAAATCCTTCTTTACTGGTATTTGACATAACATCCTCATTAGACATGAGTTGATGTAAACCTTTGGAAAAGAAAAATAAAGCAGGGTACATTACTATTCTTATGACTATCAATAACCCTGATTTTTTCATTAAATATCTAAGATAATGCCTTATCAGGAGAATGAGAACGGAATATCTGACCAATTTTGAAATTGATATTTGATAGGTGCATTAAAAAAACGAGGGGATTATAAAATCCGTGTGCCATTCCAGGAATCATCTATTGAGTCATCCATACTGTCAGCAGTCCCGAATCCATATGTTCCGTTAAAGAACATGGCATCTTCTGAAAGAATGTATTTCAATCCCCCGAATTCTTTCCATGTTCCGGTAAACTCAGTTTCGTCAACAGATACAGTTCCCTCAATTACTCCAGGTTCTTCAAGATCATTTTCACCAGGATTGAATGGTTCATATGTACCGGATACGACTGAGCCATTTTGAACAAGATACAACGTCTCTGTGTTTGATCTCCAGGTTCCGGTCCATCCGGTTTCATTTGCTGAATCATCGGTCATGATCCGGGATGCATTCCAATCTGCACCATACTTCTGACCCTGGGAATTAACAGATTCATAAGTCCCATTAAAGGCGTTACCGTCTTCTGAAAGTTTAAAGAAACATGTTCCGTCTTCGATCCATGTTCCGGAAAGGACTTTTTCATCCTCATCTAATATGCCTTCAATAACTCCCGGATCTCCTGTTTCAGGATCTAATGGCAAATATGTTCCAGAAACCTTTCCATCATCTGTCTGGACAAATATAAGTTCATATTGTTCTGAATGCCATGTGCCATTCCAACCAGATACATTACTTGCCGTCCCGATACTCACACAGAGCAGAGTAATCATGACGAGAATCCCAATTGTGGTTCGTTTTTTTATCATGCGATACACTCCCACAATATAGGATATATTTAGGAGTAATATTTATGTATTATGAAATATTTTCGGATATATCTCTGAAAAAGACGGTAGAATTGATAAAAAATCCTCTAAAAAATTGGGATAATGTCCCTTATGGTGAAGGAAGGTATAACACCTATTTTTACTCATAATTATTATCCGGATACCAGATCAAAAACCGGCGTGCACTCTCTGACCTTGTAACCGGTATATGGCTCCTGACAACATCCAGTAAATTCAATCACATCATCGATATACCTGGAACCTCGTGATGTTATATTCAGTATTCCTTCGTCCAGACATACTACTCTGTTATGTACTGGCGTTTCCTATAATTCGGATAAAAATAAAGATAATCGTCATTTAATGTCTGTTCTTCGGTTTTTTACAATTACTAAAAGACATCACTATAGATTATCCTGCATTTTTATTGTCACCATCAATAAGATTAATTACGTTCTACCCCTATCACTATTTATCCTTTTATCGCTTCGTCCATGAGGGACTGGGTACTGGAATAGAGTTCAGTGTTTTTTATTCCTCCTGATGTGGTCGAAATGGACACAGACCAACCCTTCAATCAAAATGACTTGATTACTCTGCTCTATGTAGATGACGAACCGGATCTTCTCATGATTGGGAAGATATTTCTGGAGCGAACCGGTGGATTTCAAGTAGATACCATGACATCTGCCGAAGAGGCAATAAAAATCCAACTCAACCTGACCTATGATGCTATAGTGTCTGATTACCAGATGCCTGGAATGGATGGGATAGAATTCTTAAAAGTCGTGAGGAATTCATATGGTGATGTCCCATTCATCCTTTTTACTGGCCGTGGTCGGGAAGAAGTCGTTATTGAGGCTATCAATAATGGTGCAGATTTTTATCTTCAGAAAGGGGGGGAAACCAAGTCACAGTTTGCTGAGTTGTCTCATAAAATAAAACAAGCAGTCAGAAGAAGGCGAGCAGAAAATGACCGGCAAAAACAATTCGAAGAACTAATAGAGACGAAAGAAGCTCTTCAGGAGAGTGAATCCAAATTTCGAGCAATTGTTGAAACTACTCCTGATGTTATCTGGGAAATAGACCGGGACGGGATTTTTACCTATATTAGTCCAAGAAGTGAGGATATTATTGGGTATACTCCTGATGAAGTGATCGGAAAATCATACAATTCAATTCTTCATTCAGATGGACAAAAATCACTCAAAAAGCTCTTTGATAATATTAATAATCGAAACCCTGGACTTACCTCATTTGATATCCCAGCAATTCATAAAAATGGACATATCGTTATACTCAATTGTCGATCACATCCCTTGATCCATTCAAACGGGGCAATCATCGGATTTCGGAGTATTACGACTGATGTGACCAAGAAGACAGAATTTGTAAATGCACTCCACGAAAGCGAACTCCGCCTTCGATCTTTCTTTGAAGCGACAAACGAAGCGGTTTTTCTAATCGACGAAGATGGGAGAATCATTGAATGGAATTCAAGCGCTGAAAGGATATCAGGTATTGGAAAGGATGAAGCTCTTGGCATGTATCTTTGGAACCTGATGTATCGTCTTGTCCCACCGGAACATCGGAATGAAACAAGTCAGACACAAATAGTACAATCAATCCAAACCTCACTTAAGACAGGTATTCCTGTTTTTCGAGAACCCAGGATATTTGAGGCGATTCGTCCGGATGGAAAACGAATATTTACGAGACAAACTGTTTTTCCAATAAAAACAGAAATTGGATATCGATTTGGTTCGATATCACAGGATATTACTGAAGAACGGTATATGGCCGAAGCACTCAGGGAAAGTGAAGAAAGGTTTCGTGGGATGGCAGAACGATCACCTGACCTAATTATTATCCTTGATAAGGAGATGAATATCTCTTATGTTTCGCCTTCTGTAAGAAATATTCTTGGATATAAGCCAGATGAACTGATAAAACATCCTGTAGACTCTGCTTGTGCACCTATTTTTTCACGAAGTTCATTGAATCTTCAGGAGATTATCAGTAAAGTAAAACGAGGGGAAGCTATCGAAAATGAAGAACTCCTCTTACAAAAATATGACGGAACAGGAGTTTTTGTTAATTTCTATGCAATACCGGTAATGAATGCAGAAATCTTATCTGGTGTTCAGATTTCCATGCGGGACATTACCCAAAAGAAAAATACCGAACAAATACTTCGAGAATCAGAAGAAAAATTTGTAACGTTGTTCAAAAAAAATCCGGTGCCTCTTACGCTGGTATCAGTAGCTGATGGTAGTTTTGTAGATGTGAATGATAATTTTGTACTCAATTCAGGTTTCAGTCGGGATGACATTATCGGAAAAAAAGCGCATGATATAGGTATTTTTTTAAATGATTCTGAGTATCTAAAAATCTCTAAAGAGATAAGGGAAAAACACGCGGTTAATGGTTTGGAATTACAGTGTCGCACAAAATCCGGTGATATTCGAGTATGCAGGTTTACATCAAGCATTGTAATAATCAGGGGTGTACCTCAAATCCTTTCTTCCATTGAAGACATTACGCAATATAAACAGAACGAGAATTCAGTACGTGAAAGGGAGGAGAGATACCGGCTCATTATGCAAAATGCATATGAGGGAATTTTAGTAAACGACCTAACTCCCAATGGACCTGGAACTTTTGTTGATGCGAATGAATCTGCCTGTAATATCCTTGGCATGCCACGAGAGGAGTTACAGAGCAAAAAATTGATCGATCTGGACACTCCGGATATGAAAGTTAGAGCACCTGCAATCATGAAAGAAATTTTAAAAAACGGGCATGCTTCCTTTCAAACAAATTATATTTCCCCTGATAACCAGGAAAAGTTTATCGACATAAGTGTTTCTTTGTTTACCCTCAACAAGAAACCCACGATGCTTTCGATTATTCGAGACATTACTAACCAGAAGGCTGCAGAATCAGCATTGAATGCTATGGTTACCAGTATGGTAGGTATATCAGGTAAGGACTCCCTTGATCGAATCACAGATAGTATCAGCGAATGGCTTTTTGCAGATTGTGTCATGATTGGTGAGATAAGTCCAGATAAAGAATACGTACAGGCCCTTTCGATGGTTTTTGATGGGAAAAGAGTTGCTGAATTTTCATTTCCTATAAAAGGTACACCCTGTGAAAAAACATTTAAACATGGATTTACTTTTTTTCCTGACAGTCTTTCGACAATTTATCCAGAAACTAAGAAAATTACTGGACGGGATTTCCAGGGATATATTGGATCCCAGTTAAAAAACTCGAGCGGGGAAATCACGGGGCTTATGTGCATCGTCTCAAATAATCCAATAAATCCTGGTATTTCGGTTAAGGAAATTATTGATATTATTGCAGGAAAGGCAGGTGCAGATATTGAACTTGCACATATTGAACAAGTCCTGCTGGAAAACCAGCGAATGCTAGCCGAAACTATGGATATGGCCAATCTCGTTAGTTGGGAATATATTTTTTCATCACAGACATTTGTTTTTAATGACCGGTTTTATGCCATGTATGGAACAACAGCAGAGAGGGAGGGAGGTTATCACATGGATGCTGAAACATACATTCGTGAATTTGTTTATCCTGCTGATATACCTAAAGTAATAGAAGAAGCGAGCAAGAGTTCGAATGCTATTGATCCAAATTTTATTTCTGTTTTTGAACACCGGTTCATTCGAAGGGAGGGTGAAATCCGCCATGTATCTGTGCAGGTAAGAGCGATTTTTGATGAACATGGAACCCTTATTAAAACTCATGGAGCCAACCAGGATATTACTGAACGAAAACTGATCGAAGAAGCTATTTTAAAGGCCAACAGGCAATTAAATCTTCTCTCAAGCATTACACGTCATGATATTCTTAACAATATTTCTGTTTTTTATGGATATCTTGAACTTTTAGAGATGGAATCAGAAAATTCAGGTACATCTGTATATATTCATAAAATGACCGAAGGAATTCAGAAAATTCAGTCACAAATAGAATTTTCACGGATTTATCAGGATCTTGGTTCACAAAAACCTATGTGGATATCTCTTGATACCATTCTGTCAAACTTATCCCCACCGGATACCATTCATTTTACGGCCAATGTATCCGGAATTTTTATATTTGCTGATCCAATGCTTGAAAGAGTATTCTATAATTTGCTGGATAATTCCATCAGGCATGGTGATAATCTAACAACGGTATTCGTTTCAGCATATGAATCAGAGCGTTCCTTGATGATAGTTTTTGAAGATGATGGTGTCGGAGTTCCTATCATAGATAAAAATCAGATTTTCGAGAGAGGATTTGGTAAAAATACCGGGCATGGTCTGTTTCTGGTCAGGGAAATTCTTTCATTGACTGGAATTACAATACAGGAATCAGGTGTACCTGGAAAAGGGGCCAGATTTGAAATCATCGTACCTTCTGGTTCGTATAGGATAAACCGATGATCTTGAACGAATAAAAATGCCAATATTTGTCAAATTTCAGAAATTGTTCTTTTTTATGGCATATTTCTTTATATTGGATCAATAGAGAAAATCTAATATAACAATACTAATCACATAACACAAACACATACCATATCATGTACCTTCGAGAAGGATTGGGAGAAACAAATTCTTATCTGCCGGGATCACTCGTACATGGATTAAATTTTAGGTGTATTTTATGAGCAAATTTTCAATCATCCTATTGGTTATTATTCTTTTCTCATGTTTTGGATTGGTCTCCGGAGAAAATGAGATCCATATCGGGGCAATTATTGCTGATAATGGAGAAAGTGCCTCGTATGCTAAAGGGATAGAGGCAGCGATTGATCTGGCTATCAGCGATCTAAATGACAGTTTTAAAAATGCCGGGATAAATACAACCACCATTGTTACAAAAGTCTTTGTTAACGGAACAAAAGAGGGTGCTTTCAACGGAGCAGAAGAACTGTCAGCTCAGGGAGTAGAGGTAATTGTTGGACCATATACTTCAGAAGAAGTTGTCGGAATTCTCCCGGTGCTGAACGAAAAGAATATCCTTTCTGTTAGTTCCTCGACATCTGTAGAACTTTCAAAACCAGGAGATCCAGTCATCAGACTCGCACCAAGTGATGCTCATCTTTATAAAAGTCTGGTTGCCTTTAATACACTCACGTCTGATAGTAATCCAATGAAAGGGATTATCCTGGCGAGAAATGATGTTTATGGTGGAACCCTTTCAGATTTGATGAAGTCAAAATCTTTTGTTGCACCACTCCAAGATAATAATGTGGAAAAGAACTCATTGAATGGAAATGTCACTGAAACGTTATTATACTCTCCACAAATCCGTGATTTTTCGAAAATCCTTAATGAACTTGACACTTTGGTAACTCCGCTTATTGAAGAATATGGTGAGAAAAATGTTGTAATCCTTACGATATCTTTTGATGAAATTTCTGATATCCTGGCCCAGGCTTCACAGTATCCGAATTTGTATAAAGTTCGTTGGCAAGGAACGGATTCTATCGCATTAAATCCTGCAATTCTAATGAATGAAACGGCAGCCAGATTTGCAGCGGATACCGGATTCACCGCCCTTTCATTTAATATTATTCAACCTGAGGGAACTGATTACTGGCGAGTGTATGATGTCGTAAAAGAGGCAGGGGATGGGCATAAACCAAGTATCTATGAGATACTCCCGTATGATCAGACATTGATGGCAGCATGGATCATGCAGAGTAAACCTTCAACACTTGACGAAATGCTTTTTATTGCTGATAGTTATGGGAAATTATCTTATGGGGCAACTGGATGGTTGAAGTTAAATACTCGGGGAGACAGACAATTCGGGGATTATTTCTTTTACCAGATCATGAAAAATGCAGATGGAACATATTCTTGGATCCCTGTATCAATGTTTCTGGATGAGTCAAATACCCTTGTCCCCCTTACTGATACTGATAATATCTTTATGAAACAATATGGGGATGTAGAAGTTACCTAATAATTATTATTTTTAGAAGTAAGGCATGTAATAGAGATTCAATCATGACAGGATCCAGAACACATTATGACTATTTTTTAATGAATTTTCCATGTCGCCGGAATATTCTATAGTATTATCGTTTAATTCTCTGTGCACTGCTGTTCAACCATACAAAATTAAGAGAGTGTTGAGTTCGGAAACGATTGCCCATTAGATTGCTCTCCGCAGGGCAAAGAGAAATGGAGCTGTTCAATAATAAAGCCGTTCCCTGTATTCCGAAGAACCATCGTTGACCTTCCATGGATTGTCTGTGTTGTTGTACCATCTGTTGTGTATGTCATCGTAGATTGTGAAGTGACCCATGCAATCATACCATCACCAAAAATCCTGCGATCTGTAAATTCAACCGAATGTATTGTCGCCTGGGTCATATCACGCTTTATATGCTGGATAAAATCATCATGCGTCCTGATTATCTCATCTGGTCCGCTGCCAAATCCAGATATATTCTGAGAAAAAATCGCAGATAATGTTTCAATATCCTTATTTTTGTAAGAATGAGCATATTGGTCCATGGTCCTTATTATTCCTGCTTTATCTTCGATTGTGAGTGCCATATACTCTGATTGGTAGCCATGAGTAATGGATTTTTTTATCGCAAAACGGGTATCATAGTTATAGAATTGCTACCCGTACTTCCCTTCCATAGTTCAGCATAGGATGCTACTTCCCATCTAATCCCGTTTTGATCCTTCACCAGAGTCATGATATCATATGTTCCGGTTATCCGGTCTCCGTTTTTATTCATCTGGTATAAACCAGAAAGGCCATAGTGTTGCTCAGCAATAGGAAGAACTGCTGTCTCTGTCGAATGGCTGTCTGATGCACCACCCATTACTAGGGTTTTCAGAACTATCCAGACTGAGTCATATGTTGCAAGAGCAAATCCATCAGGATTCTTCCCTGCAGTTCTGGAAACAAGGGTCAGGTACGTTGGATTTTGTTTTGCATAAATGTCAGATCCAAAGGCAATTGCAGTAAAATTTCTGGCATATGCATATTCTGCAGGCTTTGACAGGCCAGTAAGTTCCGGAAGCAAGGCGTTAGAATCGCATCCAATCCATGACACTTTTGTCAGATTCATATACTGAAGGGTGTCAGCTCCAGCCATGATATCCTGCAGTTCACGGGAGGTGACAGCATATATCGCAATTTTTTCAGGTTTTAATGTTTTTAGCAGAGTTCCAATTTTTTGGTCAAGTTGTGAGATAACCGGGGTAAAATCTGTCGTATCCGGGCTATACCAAATCTCTTTCTCTATTGAAACATCTTCTCCCAGACTTTGAGATACAGCATTCATGAGACTCCCTCCGTGGTGATCATCCCGGACAATAGGTACAATTCGTGTAAATCCTTTATCCGAAAAAAATTGTGATGTAACTTTTCCCTGCAGCGTGTCATCAGGATTAAATCGAATGAGATTATCATGTGGATCTGCATGGATGGGAGAGGTAACGCCGGTTGCAAGGAGTAAAATGCCATGAGATATACAATATTCTTTTATTGCCTCAGCCTGGTCATCCGATAAATACGTTAATACTGCTGTTGCCCCGGAATCACCAAGTTTTATTACTTTTTCAACAGCAGAATCCGTTTCAGAGGTGATTTCGAGAACATTTGGGACAATTTGGATATCTGATCCGATTGATTTGAGGTATGTATTGAAATCAGAGACTGCAAGGTCAAAGGCAGCAAGAGATCCATCACCAGTTGTTTTGAGATCTCCTGATGTTGGGTACATCCCATAGAGGGTGATCTGTCTGTTACCCCCGATATGAGAATTTTCTGCATAAACAGAGGTTGTCATAATTATGAAGCATATCAGAATATAGAATACTCCAGAAATGAGGATGGCTTTTCTCGCATGGATCATATAGAGTGATTATAATATAAGCCCTTATAATTTCTGAATTGATATGTTCAAGTCAATTTAAAATATATTGTTGGGTCATTATCTCATCTTTGAAATATGACTTCCAATTTGGTATATTCACCAAAAAAACTCTGGCAAAATAATGGTTCATATTTTCCAGAAGGACGGTATCTCTGCTTACTTCTAAAATATGGCTTATTCCTCACAAAATAGTAATTATCACACAAATACACCAATAATCAACGAATTTATTTTCCTCATACTATACGATAAATATATATAGAATTACAAATCAATAACAAAGTGATCATTATTATGAATTTCAACAATTTTACCCTTAAATCGCAGGAAGCAATCCAGAAAGCAATGGAAATTGCCGCAGGAAAACAGAACCAAGCTATCGAGCCTGGGCATCTGCTTAAGGGGATGCTTATCGTGGATGAAAATGTCATCCCGTACCTGCTTAAAAAACTCAATGTAAATCTGGATCGGTTTAGTCAGGTTCTGGATAGGAATATTGATGCATTGCCAAAGATCACAGGGGGTGAGCCATATCTGTCTCATGATATGACGAAAGTTCTCCAAAAGGCAAGCGCTATTGCCCAGGAATTTAAAGATGAATTTGTATCCATCGAGCATCTACTACTTGGAATTCTCTCTGTAAATGAATCTACTGCCCGACTTCTCAAAGAAAACGGAGTATCTGAAAAAGATCTGAAGACCGCAATAAGACAACTCCGGAAAGGTTCCACAGTGAGCAGCCAGACTGCTGAAGAGACATATAATGCTTTAAACCAGTTTGCCAGAAATCTGAATGAACTTGCATTCTCCGGCAAGTTAGATCCGGTCATTGGCAGGGATGATGAGATCCGGAGGGTTTTACAGATTCTTTCCCGCAGGACAAAGAATAATCCGATTCTGATCGGAGAACCAGGAGTTGGGAAAACTGCTATAGCAGAAGGTCTTGCACATCGTATAATCGATGGAGATGTTCCAGACAATCTCAAAACCAAACAGATCTTTTCACTAGACATGGGTGCTCTTATAGCCGGAGCAAAATACAAAGGGGAATTTGAAGAGCGCCTGAAAAGTGTTGTAAAAGAAGTTGTCTCATCGGACGGGGAGATCATACTCTTCATAGATGAAATTCATACCCTTGTCGGGGCTGGGGCAAGTGAAGGAGCAATGGATGCAGCAAATATCTTAAAGCCAGCTCTTTCCAGGGGAGAATTGCATGTTATCGGTGCAACAACTTTAAAGGAATACCAGAAATATTTCGAGAAGGATAAAGCTCTTGAACGACGGTTCCAGCCGGTTATGGTGAATGAACCTGACACTCTTGATGCGATTTCTATCCTTCGAGGTATCAAGGAGAAGTATGAAACTCATCACCATGTCAGGATTAAGGATGAAGCTATCATTGCCGCTGTTGAATTATCCCAACGATACATTTCTGACCGGTTCCTACCAGATAAGGCGATAGATCTGATTGATGAAGCAGCTTCAAAACTTCGGCTTGAAATTAACTCTGTTCCAGAGGAACTTGAGATTATTGAGCGTCGGATTCGTCAACTGGAAATTGAACGGGAAGCAATAAAACGGGAGAAGGATCAGGTCAAGCTGGATTCCCTGAACGAGGAGATAGGAAACCTCACCGAAGAACGAAACCGGCTGAAGGCAAAATGGCAATCAGAAAAAGACATCGTTGAGCAGATACAACTCAGAAAGAATGAGATTGAGGATTTAAAATTTGAAGCAGACAGTGCAAATCGAACTGGCGATTTAGGAAAAGTAGCGGAGATCAGGTATGGTAGGATCCCGGAAAAAGAAAAGATCATTGAGGGATTGAAAGGTCAACTCACCGACCTGCAAAAAGATTCTGCCATGGTAAACGAGGAGGTGGATGCAGAAGAGATCGCTGAAGTTGTCTCCCGATGGACAGGAATTCCAGTAAGCAGAATGCTTCAAAGCGAAAAACAAAAACTCCTAAGCCTTGAAGAGGAACTTCACAAGAGAGTCGTTGGGCAAGATGAGGCAATTCATGCAGTCTCTGATGCTATCCGCCGGAGCCGAGCTGGGCTTTCAGACTCAAAGCGTCCGATTGGTTCATTTATATTCCTGGGAACCACAGGGGTAGGGAAGACCGAACTCGCAAAAGCCCTTGCAGAGTTCTTGTTCAACAATGAGAACAACATGGTCAGAATTGACATGTCTGAATACCAGGAGCGACACACGGTCTCCAGACTTGTCGGTGCTCCTCCAGGTTATATTGGATATGAAGAATCAGGCCAATTAACTGAAGCAGTCAGGAGAAAACCATATTCAGTTGTATTATTGGATGAAATTGAAAAGGCTCATCCGGATGTCTTTAATATACTACTTCAGGTACTTGATGATGGTCGTCTGACTGATAATAAGGGTCGCACGGTGGACTTTAAAAATACCATTATCATCATGACCTCGAATATTGGGTCACATATCATCCAGGAAAATCTGGAACATGTTACAGATACGAACCGTGATGAAGTATTTGATCGAACCAAAGAGTTAGTTTTCGACCTCCTGAAAAAGACGATTCGTCCAGAGTTCCTGAACCGTATAGATGAAGTTATCATGTTCCGGCCGCTGTCCATGGATGAGATTCGGACTGTCGTCAGATTGCAACTTGATATTGTTCGCAGAATGCTTGAAAAGAATGATGTTAGGTTTACTGTAACTGATAATGCAATCAGTCACATTGCTCATCTCGGGTTTGATCCCCAGTTTGGAGCACGGCCAATCAAGCGGGTTATTCAGAAGAATCTTCTCAATGAATTATCGAAAATGATCCTGGCCGGTACAGTAACAAAGGAGCAGGAGATTGTGATTGATGAACAGGGTGGAAAATTACTTTTCCGAAATAAATAAATTTAACACTATTCTCCTTTCCGTTCATTTTTTAAAAATTTTCTAATCGGTATGTACTATTCATTCTTTTCGGAAAATCGAAAATCTGAATGTGAAAAATCATTCTTAATTGTTTTGACCATTGTGCTCATCAACCTGAAAAAACCGGGATTATTTTATCTTCGGGAATATTTGCGAGTCTGATTTACTTTATTTCTGATTAAAATCAATGCCTCCCCAGGCGAGTATCCAGATGATGATATCTACATTCGTCAAAGACATTTTCCGATCATTCTTTCTGCTATTTTTTTGAAAAAAAGTGAATTAAAACCTATAGGAGATAACATTTTGTGGACAAATATAATGGCAAAATAAATGGTAAATAAAGATCAGGTGTTTATCTCCTTTGCTTTCGTGTATGCATCAAACATACTGTATATCCATACGATAAGATAGAAAGGAATTCCTATCAGAATAGTAGATAGACCAGCAAATATTACTGCTGCTACGAACAGCAGAATTGCTTTTAGTAACTGGCCGGTATAAAACTGACCAAGTCCTGGGATAAAGAACGAGAGAATCAAAGCGATGAGTGGTGATGGCATGGGGAAGTACGTCTCATTCGATTGTATATATGAATTCTGGTCAAATGAATGCCTGCTATTATTACATTAATTTCTGCATACCTCTACACTTACAATACCGTCATGAGTTTTATCATCTCATAGGATAATCCAAGTTTTATGTTCTCTCTGCTCTGGGTGGATGATGACATACTCTTCCTTTCACTCGTCATCGCAGAGACAAAAATGTGGGCCCATATTCAAGTAAAAACTGTTTTGAATGAGGAGGAAGCTGAAAAGATCCTGGCTAAAAACAGGATTGATATGGTGATATCTGAGTATTTACTCCCTGAAAAAAGTGGTATCGATCTTCTTCGACATATCAGATCAAGACATGGGGAACTCCCTTTTCTATTACTAACCGGGCATGGTAATGAAGATGTTGCCATTGAAGCCTCACGTTATGGAGTAACGGGATATTTTCGAAAAACCGGAGATATTGGTGCACAATTAAATGAAATCTACGGTATTGTCCGGATTGAAATGGTGCGCAAGGAAAAACTTGAGTCGCATAAATTACATGAGTTACCTTCTCGAAGCATTCTGAATATACAACAATCGTTTCTTCTTCGGATTGATCTGAATATGGTTGTATTATTTTGCAATCCTGCGTTATTAGACACTATTCATATTTCTTCTAAAGACATTGTCGGGGAGAATTTTTTAAATTACATTATTCAATCCGATAGAGGGCCTTTTGTAGATGCAATAATGAAACTTTCTCCAGAATCACCGAATATTTCATTTAAGTTTCGTCTCTTTCCTGAAGATAATAAAATCCAAAAATTATGGACTGAATGGATATGGACTGCATTTTTTGATAACGATGGTAGTTGTAACTTTATTCAGGGGATAGGAATAGATTTAGAGAAAAATTTGGAAACGTCAAGTAGGGAAGAACAGTATTTTACCAATCTGGAGTTTTTGTCCAGAACTGCTATGAAACTACTTGATATTGAAGATCAACAGACATTATACCAATTTATCGGTGATACTATACTTGAAATCGTTCCTGATTCGTATATTACCGTTGGTGCAATAGATAAGAAAAATCACGCACTAATTTTAAAAACCGTGGTTGGTTCGGAGGATATCCTTCCAATTGTCAGAAAGGAACTTGGAAGTAATATTACCGGTTATGCGTATCCACTTTCATTGGATCCCTCTGCTGAAGTAGTATTTTTAAAAAAAGGACCCGTAAGAGCCCCATCACTCTATTATTTACTCTTTCACATGGTTCCTGAAGAAAAATGCAAGAGAATAGAAGAGATGTTATCACTTGGGGATAGTTATATTCTGGGATTTTCAAGTCAGGGAGAAGCATTTGGTCATGTAGCAATAACTCTGAAAAAGGGACATGAACTGGAAAATCGTGAATTATTAGAAGCATTTGTATCACAGGCATCAGTTGCATGTCTCCGGCTACACACCCTGCAAGAACTTATTGAAAGTGAGGAACGATATAAAGCGGTTGTTGAAAGTCAGACGGATGTTATCTTACGCTTCAGACCCGATGGTACTCATATCTTTGCTAATGATGCATTTTTTACATATTTTGATATCACACCTGAAGAATTGGCAGAACGAACAATTATCCCGTATATTTTTAATGAAGATTTTGAATTATTAAAAAAACACCTAACAAAACTCACCGCTTCTGATCCAATCTCAACCATAGAGATACGTCTGATCCTGAATGATGGTTCTATCAGATGGCAACAATTAAATATCAGGGCTATTTTCACCCCTGATGGAGAATTGATAGAATATCAGGCTGTGGGTCGTGATATTACCCAGCGAAAATGTGCTGAAGATGAACTGGTTAAATTATATGCTGAGCTGGAAGAGAAAGTCAAAGAGAGGACACGGGAACTCTCATCAGTGAATAATGATCTTTCTATGTATACCTATTCTGTCACTCATGATCTACGGGCACCTCTTCGTGCGATAGATGGATTTACTGCTATTTTTTTGGAAAAATATACAAAGGATCTTCCTTCAGAGTCGATTCGTCTTCTAGAAATAATTCGGAAAAACGTAGCGAAAATGAATCAGTTGATCGATTCGCTTTTTTTTCTTTCAAAATCCACACATCATATCCTTCAAAAAGACATGATTCATATGGAACAACTTGTCAGGGAAGTTCTTGAGGAATTACTGATAGACAATAAAAAAAGAGATATAATTACCATTATTGGACCTATTCCTAACGGGTATGCAGATAAAGTTCTCATTCGACAAGTGTTTGTAAACCTTTTTTCGAATGCACTAAAATTTACCCGTTCAAAACCTCAAACGATCATCGAAATAGGATTTGGGCCCTCAAGTGGAGAATTTGCATATTTTATTCGGGATAATGGAATTGGATTTGATATGAATTATGCAGACCGTATCTTCAAATTATTTGAACGAGTTCATTTCGGGAATGAGTACGAAGGATCAGGAATTGGTCTGGCAATTGTAAAACAGATTATTGATCGACATGGCGGAAAAATCTGGGCTGAATCTTCTCCTGGAAAAGGATCTGTTTTTTATTTTACTCTTGGTCCGGAAAAAACTTTAGATCCGGTCATATGATTGAGTAAAATTGATTTATTTACACAAGTTTTTTCCCTGTTAACCAAGGTAAGGCACTATCAAAGGGATACGTTTATTGTCAATGGATTTGAATGATACTATATCGGTCTCTTAAGTTATGCATGAAAGATGATGAACACGTATCGGTTTCAAATGACTCATCTGCCCTAAATAAAAAGAAAGATAAAGGGCCCCTTCATCAGATTCACCGCTTTTTTGGCAGGTTGAAATTAAGGACCGTGCTTACCCTTCTTTTTGGATTGGTTGTAGTTCTTGCAATTTGCATTACTGGATTGTTAGCATTTCAAAACAGCCAATACACTGCAAATGAACTTGCAGGTCAGCTACAACATGAAGTAGCGAACAGAATATCAGATCAACTCGATTCTTACCTGCAGGTTCCCCATTTTGTTAACCAACTCAGCATCGACTCTTTTAAACATAATCGTGTGTCCGTTCATGATGCAGAAGATTTAAAAGAATACTTTCTGGAATTATCACACCAATTTGGTACTGTCGAAGCTATTTGTTATGGACATGAGAAAGAGGGTAATTATACCATTATTTCAAAAGTTGGATCACCAGGTCTTGCAACAGGAAAAGAACGATATTATGGAATTTCAAATCAGAACACAAATTTTTCCTTTGTAGAATATCATTTATTTCCGGATGGTCGGACTGGAGAAAAAACAATCACCATTCCAGATTACGATCCCCGTACCAGACCCTGGTACCAGGAAGCAGTTCAGGCAAAAGGACCTGTCTGGACACCGATTTATATGTGGCTTGAGGGAATAGTCAGTATAGATGCAGTTCGTCCTGTCTATTCTGATACTGGTGAATTACTTGGGGTTATGGATACTGCTCTGACCTTATCTGGTATTGGTGACTTTTTACATAAAATCGAGATATCACCACATGGTCAGGCTTTTATTATTGAAAAATCGGGTGTACTTGTCGCTTCTTCAACGGTCCGGGAACCATATGTCAATGAAAATGGGACGCTTGTTCGCCTATCTGCTTCAGCCTGTAAAGATCCAGTAATTCAGAGAACATCTCATTACTTATTAGAACATTTAGGCAATCAAACAATTATAAGCTCAAAACAGTTCCAGTGTGATTATGGGGGAACCAGACAACTTGTTCAAATCTCTCCATACCAGGATCAATATGGACTTGACTGGCTCATTGTGGTTGTCATTCCTGAATCAGATATTATGGGTAGTATTTATGCTCATAATCAGATAACGTTCATATTTTTAATTTGTGCAATTATTGGGACAATTATACTTTGTATATTTCTGGCGAGATATATCACAAAACCAGTTTTATCCATGAATAGGTCTGCAAAAGCTCTTGCACGCGGAGATTTCTCATTGTGGACTGATCTTGATCGGGATGATGAACTTGGAGAACTATCACATTCATTTAGTCAAATGGCAGTTCAACTTCGGACGATGTTCTCATCACTTAAAGCGAGTGAAGAACGATATCTGAGCCTTTTTCAGTCATCAGCAGATGCTATTTTCCTTCTTGATACATGTACCTTGCTTGAGATGAACCGGGCTGCTGAAGAGATGTTTCAGATATCTGCTGTGGATGCATGTGGAAAAGAGGCTTCATCGCTTTTTGATGAGATCGGTCCGGCAATTTGTGAGATGATTAATTCATACCGATTGGCAAATAATGAATATCTGTCTAAAACCATCTCCAGGATCAATAATGACGGAGAGCAGTACCTCAATATTCAGATAACCAAGATCCCAGAAGACAACAGGATATTAAGTCTTGTTCATATCAGAGATATTACAAAAGAACGTCAGGCAATAATTTCATTCGCCGAACAGGAAGTGCTTCAGAAATCTTTCTCTCAAATTCAAATGATCCTGCAGCTTCTCCCTGATCCGACTTTTGTAATAGATGCTGATGGATATGTTCTCTTCTGGAACAGAGCATTTGAGAAACTGACTGGATATTCATCGGCCTCAATGATTGGTAAGGGAGATTATGAATATTCTGTTCCCATTCATGGAATAAAAAGACCAGTTCTCATTGACCTTGTACTTCATCCGGAAATTTCATCTGATAACTTATATGACCGAATTGAACAAGAAGGAGACATTATAAAATCCAGTTTCTGGGTTGATATCTCCGGAGAAATGAAATATATATCTGCAATCGCTGCATGTCTTTATGATTCGACTGGAACCATTATCGGTGCCATCGAAACAATTCGTGACATTACTACTCTTAAACAAGCTGAAGAAGCATTGCTTGTTGCAAATAATAAATTGAACTTGTTATCCAGTATTACCAGACATGATATACTGAATAAAATCATGATTTCTAAAGCGTATCTTTCATTTATAGAAGAAATTGATCTGAACCCTGATCAAAAAACGTATATGGACGCCATAAAACGTTCTTTGAGTGAAATTGAGCATTTTGTCTCATTTTCCAAAACCTACCAGGAACTGGGGATGAAGGTTCCGGAGTGGCAGGATGTAGGTGAAATATTCCGCCGTGCAGAGAAAGAAATAGATACCGGAAATATTACGGTCAATATTGCTATATCTGGAATTTTCATTCTTGTTGATCCGTTATTTGAAAAAGTGTGTTATAATCTCATTGAAAATGCTATCCGGCATGGGGAAAAACTGACTCGGATTGATATTACATCATATGAGGCCAGCACAGGTCTTCTGATAAAGATCAAAGACGATGGTGTAGGGATACCTGATGATCAGAAAAAATTAGTCTTCGAGAGAGGGTTTGGCAAAAATACCGGGTATGGGCTCTTTTTAACCCGAGAAATCCTATCCATCTCCTCTATTACTATCTCTGAACAAGGATCATTTGGAGATGGATGTCTGTTTGTAATAGATGTTCCAAAAGGAAAATACCACATTGATGAACAGTCTTAACAGAATTCCTTTTTTTCATAGGTTTGCAGAACGGCTGTCTGATAATAGAGATGATAATAACAGTTATTTGAAATTAATTTTTGGTAAATTCTGATGGGAAGTAATAGGTCAAATTGAACTTTGTAGTCTGTGGTATATTGTGTACCTGTTTAAAAAAAGGTTATTCCATTTTTGTACCATTCCAGAATTCAAGAGATCCGGAATCAGAAAATGAAGTTGTATATGTCCCAGTATAACTCTTCTTATCTTCTGAAAGAACAAATGTGAAATTTCCTGTTTCAACCCAGGAGCCAGTAAATTTTTTCCCATCCTCTGAAACTACTCCATCTATGTGACCTGGTTCATCTTCTTCACTATGGAATGGAGAGTAAGAACCAAAAACTACCGATCCATTCTGAGTAAATGTGTAGATATTGCTGGCTGATTTCCAGGTTCCTGTCCAGGTATTATTCAGGTCTTTCACTTCTCCTTCTCGTGTGGCGTTACTTAAATACGTGAAGGGATCTCCAATATTTCCTTCCTGATTGACTGTTCCTACTCCTGAAAATGACATGAGATCATCTGACAGAATATATGTAATCGTTCCTGATTCTGACCATATTCCTGAAAATGTTTTTTTGTCTTTTGATAATGTTCCTTTAAGCAGACCAGGATCCAAGACTGAGATGTCTTCTGGGTCATAACTTCCGGCAATATTCGCGTCATTTTGAAGGATGAGTACAGTATAATCATCAGACATCCATGACCCATTCCACCAATTATCAGGTGATGAAACCTGAGGAGTTTCTGCGAGGACAAAGTTCATGCTTATCAGAATAAGGATAACCATGCCTCCTGTAAACAGGTATGATCTCATTTTTTAACCTCCTGTAATCTGTTATACTCATTTAAAACCTAAAGATTTTCTCTTTTTATAGAAAGAAATAAGCGTATTTCTTTCTATAACAATGAATCTTTTTACGGAGAAGTACCTTTACCGTTGTGCTTTCCACTTGGGACTCTCATGAAGCTCATGAGCAAGCTGACTTATCCCTTTGAACTTTTTCTTTTCAAATCGTTTTAATCCAATTTCAGCTTTTTCTCTTTCAAATGACATTTCTTTCAGAATTTTTCGATATCGCTCTAATCGGCTCTCTAATAGTTCACCATTATCTATTGCCTGTCTAACAGCACAACCCGGTTCCTGCTGGTGAGAACAATCAGAGAATCTGCATCCTCTGGCAATCCGGATAATATCCTGAAATAATTCCTCAACCTGATCTTCAGCGGTCCAGATCCGGATTTCCCGAAGCCCAGGAGTATCAATCAGTGAACACTTGGATGGAAGTACGATAAGGTGACGGACAGTAGTGGTGTGCCGGCCTTTTCCATCATCCTCCCTGATACTCCCTGTTTGTTGAAGATGAGATCCTGAAAGGGCATTCATCAGTGTTGATTTTCCTACTCCTGATGATCCAAGAAAGATTATTGTTTTTCCTGGTTTCAGATACTCTTTTAATTGATCGAGGCCGGTATTCTGAAGGGCACTGATGGCAACAACAGGAATGTGTCCAAGTTCGGTATGAATTTCATTTATTTTGGATGTGGTATCATCACATGTATCTGTTTTGTTCAGGATGATTACCGGCTCAGCTCCAGATGATCTTACAATGAGGAGATATCTCTCAATCCGCGAGATATTAAAATCCATTCCTGGATCAGTGACAATAAAAGCCGTGTCAATATTTGCCGCTAATATTTGTTCTCCGGTTGATTCTCCGGCTCCTCCACGTGACAGACAGGTTCTTCTGTCTAATATTGATACAATCATCCGGGATGTTGGATCCTGATTTAAAATAACAACAAAATCTCCCACTACCGGGTGGAGGTTTTTAGATCTCATTACTCCAGAAATAGGTAATGAGATGATCTCTCCAGGTATGAGTACATCATATTTCGTTTTATGAACAGTTACTACTCTGCCAGATATATACGGGCCTTTATATGGGGAAAAAATTAAATCCCATTCTTTATCCCATCCAATTTCTTCAAGAGAGGTAATTTGTGGTTGATCACAATCAGAATTATTCTGCATTGAGAAGTTTGATAAGGAATACTATAACAGATTTTTCAATTGTAATGCCCGGGGTTTGAATTGTTTAGGATGATAATTTTAACCATCCATCTCCACAAGTCAGGATCTTAAGAAAGAATATTATAAGAATATAAGCAATTAATTATATGGTTCGGGTTTGAAAGATCTAATTTGAACCATCTGGATCTTTATCTATTACAGATAATTCCTGGTGATTTCATAATCTGATGGTAATCGAGTATCTCATATGTTCAATACATTATTTCCGGACATATGATTTATTATTTCCAGTATAATCATCAGATGAAAATCGTTTTGTCTGACTGGCAAAATTTACTTTCGTGTGAGGGAAGAAGATGAAAACTGCAATTATTTATCATTCCCATTCCGGGATAACCAAAAATGTAATTCAGAAGATACATGATGAGATATCTGCCGATATTATTGAAGTAACCCCAATACATCCGTATTCATCTCTCATGGTAATTCCAAAAGGATGCTACCGGGCTTTAAGAGGATTACATGATTCTGTTCTCCCAGAAAAAATTGATGTATCTGCTTATGACCTCCTTATTATTGCCTCACCAGTTTGGGCAGGAAAACCAACACCTGTAATAAATGGAGGAATTGAAGGTCTCACAGGATGCCAGGGTAAACATGCCTTTGTATTACTGACTTGTAAAAGTTCAGAGAGTGGTGAGCAAGCACTTATATCGATGGTAGAACGGCTGAAAGCAAAAGGAATCTCAATATCCGGCACTGTGGTGCTTGATCAGGCAGGATCAATAGATATTGAAACCATTCAAACAGTCATCCGCGACATCGCATCTCTGTGAGGGGGGGATCATGCATACAACAATATATTATTTTACTGGAACTGGAAATTCTCTATCGGTAGCCAGAAAGATTAGAGACATCCTCGGTGATACTGATCTCGTTCCTATTTGCTCTCTGATGCAGTCTGAAGAAGAAATTATCAGCCCTGAGGGAAGAGTTGGTATCATCTGTCCGGTATATGATGCTGGAGTTCCCGTCATCGTCCGAAATTTTCTCAAACGGTTAAACACAGGTAAAACAGCATATGTTTTTGGTATTGTGACCCTGGGAGGGACAGGTGGTTCTGCCTTGAAGATGATGGATGTTACTCTTCTCGAGAAAAATCCGACCGGACTTAATGCCGGATTTTTAATCAGAATGCCCAATAATTTCCCTCCTGTTTCTACTCCCCCTTCAGGGGAAAAAATTTTGTCCATTCTTTCATCTGCGGATGTTGAAATAAACCGGATCACAGAAATAATCAGGGAATGTAAAAATCAGAAAATTGGGATGTACCCCATCTCTTCTCTCATGCAGACTGTATTATATGGCGGATTTGTCAGAGGAGTTCATAAGGCCGATGAAAAATTCTCAGTTTCAGATACCTGTACCTCCTGTGGGATTTGTGTCTCTGTCTGTCCGACTGAAAACATTTCGCTTGAAGACGGAAAGCCAGTTTATCATCATCGGTGCGAACTCTGTTGTGCCTGTTTGAATTTTTGTCCGGTTCAGGCTATTGATCTGAATCTCATGAGGGGAACGAAAGGAAGGGGCAGGTATCATTATCCGGAGGTAACGGTCAGGGATATGATAGGGCAAAAAAAATTATAATAGGTTTAAATTATAAATCGACTAAAATTTGAGACTCATTTTTTAAAATAATTCAAAAGATACCTCTTTCATTTATTGTACTTATTTTGATTACTATTCTTAATTTCAATGATATCATGACATATAAATATCCATATTACATAACGTGTAACCACAGAACCAGGGTGAAATAACTATGAACCGCCGAGTCCCGTATGGGATTATGAATTTCGCTGAGCTTATCGAAAAAAACAGTTATTTCGTTGATAAAACCCAATATATAGAAAAATTAGAAAAATATCAAAACCCGGTTTTTCTTCGCCCAAGGCGTTTTGGGAAATCTCTCTTCTGTTCAATGCTTCAGTATTACTATGACCTGAAAGAAGCATCACGGTTTCATGAACTTTTTGGGAATACCTGGATAGGAAATAACCCTACTGATACTCATAATCAATATATTGTCTTAAAATTTGATTTTTCCGTGATTTCAGTTTCTGAAGATATAAAAAAAACTGAATCGGCCTTTAACCAAATTTGTGTAGGGCGGATATCTCAATTGAAATATGCCTATCCTAACCTGATGTATGATTTCCCTGATTTTTCTCCGGATACTGATGCCTCAACTGCTTTTTCATTATGGCTTGGATATCTGCAGAAATCTGATGCTCCACAGGTGTATGTCATTATTGATGAATATGATAATTTTGTCAATCAGTATATTACCAGTCACCAGGATCACCTGTATCAGGAAGTAACCTCCGGTGATAGTTTTCTCAGAACATTTTTTAAGACACTCAAAGAGGGAAGACAAATGGGAATTATTGCAAATATTTTCATCACCGGAGTCCTCCCCATTACAATTGATGATCTGACGTCAAGTTATAATATTGCATCATTTCTTACCCTTGATTCATCTTTTGAATCTATGCTTGGGTTTACACAGGGAGAAGTAAATGCCCTTCTGGATATGATATTTGATGAATATCAGATTGATCCAATCATTCGCCCGGTAATTCAAGAGATAATAAAAACGCAGTATAACGGATACCATTTCGTGGATCCTGATGGTGATGCAATATATAATTCTACCATGCTGATGTATTTCTTGCAGGATTTCTGTGATAAGAAAAAAATTCCTAAACAACTGACCGATTTAAACCTGAGGACTGATCTCTCTTGGGTGAAACGGATAACCAGCAGCACGGAGAACACCCGGGATATTGTCAGTGAACTTTTACAGACTGAATCCATCCCGTATGATGAAGAATATCTGGTCTCGAAATTTAACAGATCCCAGTTTTTTGACAAACATTACTATCCCATTTCATTCTTTTATCTTGGTATGCTGACAAAAAAGGATCAATTTTTCCTTAAGCTTCCAAATGTGAACATGCAAAAGATATTTGCAGAATATTTTAATGAACTCTATAACATCGATGTCTCTACCCGGTATGCTGAAATGATGCAGGGTTTTCTTAATAATCCTGATTTAAAGAAGCTCTTTGCTGATTACTGGCAACTCTATGTTGGGCAGCTTCCGGAAGCAGTGTTTAACAGAGTGAATGAGAATTTTTACCGGACGACATTTTATGAACTCTGCAGCAGGTATCTTTCTACCTGGTTTACCTGGAATCTTGAACGATCATACCCGAAAGGTCGTAGTGATCTTGAATTTGTCGGGAAATATCATGAAAAATTTGCCGGCATCCGGTGGGTTATTGAGTTTAAATATTTTTCAAACACTGAATGGTCCAGGATGAATACATCGAAAGAGGATTTTACTGTCAGAGACGAAGATACGAAGCAGATTTTGGGATATGCAGAGGGGCTCAAATATGAATACCCGCAGGCACATGTACAGATATTCGTTATATATTGCATTGGAAATCAGGGTTTTAAGGTTATTGAGGTATTATGACTGATCTGTATGATTCACTCTCCTCTTTCTGCACGATGCAGGGGACATCATATTTCGGGATTGCAGATCTCACATCTGTGCAGGATGAGGTTATAAGACAGGGAGGTGAAATGACCCGGTTTCCTTACGCCGTGGTGTTTGGGATTAAACTGCAGCATTCAATTGTAGATCTTCTCGGACAAGGGAGTCGGGCTGCAAAGATTCTCTATCATCATCATGCGTACCAGGTAATCAATACTCAGCTCGATATTATCTCATCCGGTGTGGCTAATCTTATTCAAAAGACCGGATTCTCCGCTCTTCCTGTTCCGGCTTCTGTTCGGGTGGATGATGAACAAATCTGCTCAGTATTCTCTCATAAACTGGCTGCCCGACAGGCTGGATTTGGATGGATTGGCAAGAGCTGCATGCTTATCACCCCAGATCACGGACCACGGGTCCGATGGGGGAGCGTTCTGACCGATGCCCCCCTACAGGCAGTGTCTGCACCCATGGAGGACCGATGTGGATCCTGCCAGGCTTGTGTTGATATCTGTCCGGTGAAAGCATATACTGGAGCATCTTTTCGAGAAGAAGAACCACGGGAAGCCAGATTTGCTGTTGAACGATGCGACGGGTATTTTCTTGAGATGAAAAAGAGGAATGAAGAACCAGTTTGTGGACTGTGTCTGTATGTGTGTCCCTATGGGCGAAAACGGTAATTTTTAGTGGGCATACGTACGTCAGGTTTTTTTTAGACCATATTTATTATATGTCTCACGTTGATTATGTTTTATGGGGTTAAATCAGCCGGTATGGGAAATTCTTATTGCTCGTGAAACAATCGAAGGAGCCGGAGTCAGGCTACATCGTGCCTTCGGATACCATGAGATCCCCCGGTTTGATCCATTTCTGATGCTTGATGATTTCAGGGGAGATTCTCCGGCTGATTATGTGAAAGGGTTTCCCTGGCATCCACACCGGGGCATTGAAACGGTTACGTACATGCTTGATGGACTGATTGAGCATGGTGATAGCATGGGAAATGCCGGAATTGTGGGAACCGGAGCGGTTCAATGGATGACAGCAGGTTCAGGAATTATTCACCAGGAAATGCCAAAACCGGTTAATGGAAAGATGGGCGGATTTCAACTCTGGGTTAACCTTCCCCGGTCAGAAAAATATCATGTTCCCCGGTACCAGGAGATTTCTTCTGATATGATTCCAATGGATACTCTTGAGAATGGTTCGAAAGTCCGGGTGATAGCAGGAACATATGGGCGATTAACAGGGCCGGTTCGTGAGATCATTGTTGATCCAGAATATCTCGACGTGTCTGTACCTGCAAATTCAAAATTCTATCACCAGGTCCGGCCTGGTTTTACCGGGATCATGTATGTTTTTGAAGGACGATGCACGGTTGGGATGGGAGATCCTGTTTTTTTGAAAAATCGTAGTTTGGCACACCTGGCTCCGGGAGCGGTCCTTGATCTTACAACCGGGGAAGATGGCTGCCGGTTTTTATGGATCTCCGGAAGACCCATCAGAGAGCCGATTGCCTGGGGTGGGCCGATAGTCATGAACACCCAGGAAGAAGTGGATCAGGCATTTGCAGAATACCGAAATGGGACGTTTATTAAATAAAAACCTTTCATATTTTTATTTTTTACTTGGTTTGAGGGAATAGGTTCTGATACGGTCATTCATATTATTTCGGAATTATACGGGCTATTCAATATCCAGAAAAACGTATATTTTTTTATGACAAAAAAGCATGATCTCTCATTTCTCTCTACCATAACTGATGACCAGGCTTCGAGAGTTCTTACACATTTACTTAATGAAAACCCGGAACTGATTTCTAAAGCTGCTTCAATTGCAAAAACTCTATTGTCCGATGTAGATGAGGAAGAAATTTGTAAGGATGTTTGTGATGCGTTATCAGAACTGGATGTCCATGACCTCTGGGAACAATCAGGGAGAACACGGTATGGGTATGTAGAACCCTGCGAACATTCATACGAAATGATGGAAGAAAAAATCGAACCATTTTTAGACGAGATGGAACGATATTTAGATCGAAAAATGGTTGATGATGCTCATGCATACTGCAGGGGGATAATCCGGGGAATCTGTGTTTACATGTCAGAAGAAGCCGGAGAATTTGCTGACTGGGCTGTCGACAATGATGATGGTCTGACATATGATGTTATCGAGAGATGGAAATTGAAAAATAAAAAACCAGAAATAATTGCAGACCTGGAAGCATGGCGAAATGAATGTCTAAAGATTTAATCCATGAAATATTTGATAAGATTGATAACGATGAAACCGGAAGATATGTCCGGTTTCCAATCCGTAAAGGGTCACGGGATGGGTATCCAGACAATAAATGACCCGGAAGTCCATGAACTCGCCTATCAGGCCATCAGGGGCCCTAAACCTTTTCGGAGATTTAAAGATTTTATCCAGACTTATCCTGACCTACAAGATCTGTGGCACACATGGAAAGATCACCGGTCACGAAACAGAGCTCTGGAATGGCTGGAGGAAGAGGGATTAGGCCTTTCAAATGAAGATTGAAATCCGCCTGATCTTATATGTTTCAGGCAAAAATATAGATTTTTTTAAATTGAAGGGTAAAAAAGGGATTAAATGGGTACTGATTCATCTGAAGTTTCATTTATCCCTTCGACAGGTGCCTCATCAACTGGATGATCAGAGGATTCACCATCACACCCGACACACCCTTCACAGTATCCCATCGTGTACTGTTGATTGGGATCAGGGTTTTCCTGTAAATATCTCTTCAATATCGCAATACCCGGATCCATACTCTTTACATTCGCCCCAGAGATTATGTAATCATTACACAGTGTCTCATCCTCACATTGCTCAGTTCCATATACTCCGATGAACCATTCGGATGAGTTCACCACGAGACCACAGTCACATACCGCATATTCTGACGCTAATCTGTCAGTATTTATGTCTGCATGGATGTCCTGGGGAAGAACAGAACATGGTTTATTCCAACAGTCAGCCCAGTCTCCATTCATACATTGTTTCAGATAAATATCTCCTGAATAATCAGGTGAGGTGTTATTTGGATCAATTTCATTACCTTCGATCGGGGCTGCGTGGTAAAATGAGTACGTAGATGTTATCTGACCGACTGGATAACCCGCTTTAATCATCCAGTCCCCATATTCATTAACATACATCCCAATTGGAGCTAAAACTGAACAATTATTGCCACCTAAAGACGGTCCGTCAACCATGTAACAGGAACAGAGGACTTTTGATGGATCATCCTGTGCCGGGACACAATATGCTGTATCACATAATGCATAGGGCTGATCACATACAACCGGGACAGTAATCTCTTTATCTGAGAGGGCCTGTGTTATCCGTTCTCCGGTTAATTCAGCCATTGCACATGAGAAAAAACAGGTCAGCAGGACAATCCCGCATATAAGAATAACAAATTTTCGAATCATTTTTTCGCACTCCCTGTAAAAACAGGACAATACACACTTTGTATGGAACTATATAAAGTGATTTATTTGAAATTATGGAAGATTTACGCCATTTTGAAGAAAAAATTTGAGCGTAAAACAGGAGTGTTTATAATCGAATCAGATATGAAAATCCCGGATGATCCCGGAATTCATGGGAAAAATAATAGTCCCGTTCTCGTCCTCAATATTCACCGGAAGGGTTCCTGTAATCGGAATTTCCCCAAAAAGTGCACGAATTGCAGAGTGGATATTCTGTCCTCCGGCCCTTCCGGCATATGTCGCAACATATATCGGAACATCCTGCATGAACATGATATCATACGGTTGGTTTAACGCTAAACCTGCGACCGGGATCTCATACTCATTGGCAAAATCCAAAAGACACCGTGAAAACTGCGGGATGTAGTATTCATCAGTCCGCTGTGTTGCATTGGATGAACTTGTTCCAAGGATTACCAGAGAAGTATTCATCACCGCCTGTTGCTGCTCCTCGGATAACTCCGTTTCATTTTGATAGGTATAAGTTAATATTTCCGGAGAGTAGCTTTGCCCATTGCATATCTCCTCAACCGCCAGAGATGTTTCATTGGTAAAGAGCAATGTCGGGGTGAATATCGTAATGCTTTTCATTTCAGAGCATGAAAAAGGAACAAGCATATTCCGATCTGATAGAAGGGTGACTGTTTTCTCTGATGCTTCCCGTTCAATTGTATAGGTTTTTTCTCCAAGACAGACTTCCTGTGCATAAGCAATCCGAGATGCTATATCAAAGTTCAAATTATTTTCCGATACGAGAGGATTGATTATCCCATACTTTTCTTTCATGGCAAGGATTCGTTTCACTGATTCATCGACCCTGGTCTTCACCTCCGGATCAGATTGGTATGCTGTTAGAACGGCTTCATATGCTTCATCTACCGGGTCAGGATAGAGGATGATATCTGCTCCAGCCTTGACAGCTCTCACCGCTGCATCTCCGGTCTTAAAATTATCAATAATTGCTTTCATCATCATGGCATCCGTGATAATGAGGCCATCAAAGGAGAGTTCCTCACGAAGCAGCCCGGTCAGGATAGGTTTTGAAAGTGTTGCCGGCGTTGCAACTTCTGTTCCGTCATCAAGGAGGTTTGTAGAATTATCATATGCAGGGAAGATGATATGAGCAGTCATTATGGCATCTACTCCTGATGCGATAGCTGATCTGAAGGGCACCAGTTCTACCTCATTCATCCTAGCTTTGGTATGGTTTTCAAGTGGAAGTCCGAGATGGCTGTCGATGTCCACATCTCCATGGCCGGGGAAATGTTTCCCGCTGCATATAATTCCTGCATCACGTATTCCGGCAATATAGGCATCTCCAAGCTCTGCAACCAGATTCGGGTCGGCTCCAAATGACCGGATTCCAATCACCGGGTTATTCTGGTTTGTTTCCACATCGAGGACCGGTGCAAAATTCATATGAATCCCAAGGGAAGAAAGTTCATCTCCTATTGTCTTTGCTACATACCTGGTGGTTTCTGCGGACCTGCTAGCACCAAGAGCCATGTTTCCCGGCATCCTGGGACCAAAGGGAATTCTGTTAATTAATCCTCCTTCCTGGTCTATTGATATAAAAAGTGGGATTTTGCCACCATGTTCAAGCACTGGCCCTTCAATTTGCAGGGCATTGGTGAGCGTCACTATTTGTTCTACTGATGAGAGATCCCGTGCAAACAGAATAATACCGCCTGGATGAATTCTCTTTAGCATTGATTGAAGTTCTGGTGTCATCTCCTGTGTCCCATTTCCTGATAATGAGGAGATTGCAGGCATGAAGATCTGTCCGACCCGCTCTTCATCCGTCATATTCGAAAAAACCAGATTGACATACTGGGACTCTGGAGAATCACTCCATACCGAAGAGATATTGATTGCAACAAAAATAAGTGACAATATCAGAATCGTTACGTGCCTTCTCATGACAGAAATTAAATCGCTGAGATGGATAATCATTTGTGTTCGTCAAATTAATTGTCTATTAACAGTAGGGTTGAGAAGGATTCTCATACCATAAACCCATATATTCTTACTGGATTTTTATGTCTGATTCACATATGAATGACGATGATGATTTTTCATTTCTTGTGAAAAAAGCCCTTGAAATGGGTGCAGCCGACGCGAAAATAATTCCAGCATCCCATATCTGTGTGGAAGACCGAGTAGCCCTGAAGTGCAAAAGTGGCTGTATATCGTATGGTAAAAAACTCACTTGTCCTCCATATGTTCCCACACCTGACCAGTTCCGAAAGATAGTCAGTGAATACCAATATGCACTTTTAGTAAAATATCTCTCACCAGCAGTAGCCGAGCCTGATATTATCTGTTCAATATACCGATATTGGCTTGACCCAAAAGCTCCGGAGGATAAAAAAAGGAAGGCACAGGATTTCTGGACTGATCACTTTAATGGCACAAAGAACTTCTCTCCCATGATGTTAGAACTGGAACGGCTGGCCTTTAATGCAGGATATACGTTTGCACTGGCGTTTATGAACGGATCCTGCAGATTATGTGAAACATGCAATGTTGAAAAAGGGCTCTGTCTTCATCCGACACAGGCACGTATGACTGAACATGCAGTGGGGATAAATATGAAAAAAACAGCAGAAGCAGCAGGAATGCCAATCCGTTTTCCTGTTGTCGGGCACCCTGAACTTATGGCTCTCCTGCTTATTGATTAAAATATACAATCTCAAATGGCGTTATCAAGCTTGAACTCTTGGATAAAGGAACTAAACATTCTGGTTTTTCCTTGTTCTATATCCGGTTCTGCAAATGCAAGTAATCGGGCAATATTCCCGGCATGAATCTATTTTTCATACTCTTTTTCATCAAGCAATACAGAAACTGCACGGCCATTGACAGTAAGGAAAACCGGGCGACCAGTTGTATGAATATGATCCAGGATCTCCCAAGTGTGACGCTTGAGATCAGTTACTGATCGAATATCTTCAGAAGGAGAGAGAGTTGACATATGATGTGAAATAGAGTGTATTATTAGAGATTAAATTTGATGTCATAGGGATAAAAAATAAAAATATGAACTCACTCATCAGTCGTTTTTCACACTCTCATAAGCCCATGCATCTCAAGAGATATCAAAAGTTCCCTGACACCATCCACAAATTCTGACTGTTCCTCAAGCATTGGTCGTACATCCGGATCATAGAGGAGCATCATCTCATCATACGGAATGTAAAATTTCCCGGAAAAATACCCTTCATAATCGGCAAGTAATCTGTCAACCCGTGATATATCTCCGGGCGATCTGACCCGGTTGACGACCAGGTGAATGTCTGGTATCTCCAGTTCCCTGGCAAGTTCTGCTGCATGTTTCACAACCTGAACTGCGTTATATGTCGGATCTGCAACCAGAACCGCTTGATTAAAGCCTTTCGCAAGTGCCCGTCCAAAATGCTCAACTCCGGCCTGGGTGTCCATGAGAATTATCTCCCCTTCCCGCAGGTTGATATGTCTCATGACTGCGTCAAGCAGGGTGTTCTCCGGACAAAGACATCCGGTAGCAGCTTTTACTACGGTTCCCATAACCAGGATGTTGACACGATCCGGCCCTTTCATGCCAAATCGCTCAACTACATCTGATACATCCGGATTAAGGGAGAGCATGAGACCATATCCGGAATCAGGTCTGGCTCCGGTCTTCTCCTCAATATAATCCAGGTTTTTTGAGAGCGGGACAATCGATTCAGCATCTTCGGGAGAGACACCGATAGCGTAGGGAAGGTTCATCTGGGGATCTTCATCAACTGCCAGGACGGAATATCCTCTTGCTGCAAAAAGATGAGAGAGGAGTGAGGTTATCGTTGTCTTTCCAACGCCCCCTTTCCCGGTGATGACAACCCGAAATCCATGAGTGCTCATTGTTTTATTTTACTCCTCAATACGGTTTTTAAGAATAATATCAGGATTTTGGGATTTTCCCTACCTCTTTTCGGGTGATTAATTTTCTCCTGCATTCAGGGCACAGGGTTCTGATCTCTTCGATGATTGCAGGTTCAAGGTTGTTCAGCACCTTTTGCATAAGTTTCTCCGGAGCAAATGACTTCCTACATGATGAGCATGTTGCAAGAGGAACTGTTGTATGGGACCATGATTGCATGATCCGGTTCGAACCCCGATCATCAAATACGATAGCATTCGTCGGACAAACTTGGGCACAGGCAGCACATCCTGCACAGTCTGGATTCTGTTCAAAAAAAGGTGTATTGATAACAGTATATGGCCCCCGGTTGATGAAATTGATTGCACATGTACCCATGATCTCATTACATACCCTGACACATAATCCGCAGAGAATACATTTTCCAAGAAGCGGGTCATCATGAACGATTTTCTTAAGAAACCTGGTCTTTGTGACTCCGTATTTTGCAGCCATCTCACGGATTACTTCTGATTTTGGTGCTTCAGCCAGGTAGAGTTCAAAGAGCAGGCTTCGGTGTTTTATGATCTCCGGGGTATCGGTCAGGATTTCAAGACCATTGTGGACTTTGATGGTACAAGCAGGAGTCATTGTCGTCTTTCCACAGGTGACCACATCAACCATGCAAAGACGGCAGGCGCCATACGGTTCAAGGGCTTTTTCATAGCAGAGATGAGGAATGTCAATATTCAGCCTCATAGCGGTTAATAGGAATATTTCTCCCTCCTCAGCCAGGTATTGATTTTTGTTGATGGTGATGGTAACCATCCGGTTCATGGAGCCGAATAGTGACATATCAGGCCTCCGGTGAGATGAGGTCATCATATTCCTCGAGAAAATACTGCATCGTGGTCAGAACCGGATTCGGTGCAGTCTGCCCAAGGCCACACAAGGATGTCTTCTGAACCGTTTCTGACAATTCTTTGAGCAGGTTGATATCCTCATGAGTGCCCTTCCCAGCGACAATCCGGTTCAGAATAAGGAGCATATGTTTGAGACCTTCCCGGCAGGGGACACATTTTCCGCATGATTCGCCTGATGCAAAATTAATGAAGTACCGGGCAATGTCAACCATGTTGGTATCCTCATCCATCACCACAAGCCCTCCTGATCCCATCATGGTACCAACTTTATTCAGGTTTTCAAAATCAACCGGAGTATCAAAGAGTCTGACCGGGATACACCCTCCTGACGGACCCCCGGTCTGGACTGCCTTCACCTCTCTTCCCAGTGCTCCACCATTTCCGATATCATAGATGATCGAATGCAGGGATGTTCCCAGAGGCACTTCGACCATTCCGACATTATCAACCTTTCCAACCAGTGAAAAGACCTTAGTACCGGTGTTTCCCTTTGCACCAATTGATGAATACCAGGATGCTCCTTTGGCAATGATAACCGGGACATTACACCAGGTTTCAACATTATTGAGATCAGTTGGCTTTCCAAAGACTCCTTTTTCGGTTAGTCGTGGGGGCCTGAGACGTGGTCTGCCGGTTTTTCCTTCGATGGATGCTGCAAGTGCGGTTGATTCTCCACAGACAAATGCTCCTGCACCGGTTGCTATCCGGATATCAAAATCAAATCCAGTATTGAAGATATTTTTTCCAAGCAATCCATATGATCGTGCCTGGTCCAGGGCAAGCATGAGACGTTCGATAGCGAGTGGATACTCGGCCCTGATGTAAATCAGCCCCTCATGAACTCCCATGGCAAATGCCCCGATGAGCATCCCCTCAAGAAGCATATGGGGATCACTTTCCATCTCGTTCCGGTTCATGTACGCACCAGGGTCTCCTTCATCGGCATTGCAGACGATATATTTCTCTTCGCCGGGTGCTTTTTTCGTGATCTCCCATTTCAGGCCAGCAGGAAATCCGGCACCTCCCCGTCCCCGAAGACCTGATCGCTTCACCTCATCGATGATAGCATCAGGTTCCATGCTCGTAAGTGCCTTAAATGCTGCAAAGTATCCACCAATGCCAATGTACTCGTCAATGTCTTCTGGATTAATAAGGCCGCTGTCCCGAAGGATTACTTTTTTCTGATGGGCGAAAAATGGTATCTCTTCATATTCAGGAATACTATCGAATCCGTTCCCATACACAAGGTTGCCTGTGATATGGTCCCAGTCGGAAATTTTACAGAGCACCCGATCAGAGGGAACATCACCTTGAAGAGCGAGGGATATAACCCTCTCTGCATCTTCCTGGTGCACCTTTCGAAGTAAAACAAGGGCTTTACCCGGGATGCTGACCGATACAATTGGTTCCTCTTTGCAAAACCCGATACATCCGGTCTTCACAAGTGAGATGTCATGGTTTTCATTTTGAACTATCTCATTGATCCTGTCATACAGAGCTATGCCTCCGACAGCTATCCCGCATGATGATGTTCCAATCCCGATCCTGGGTCTTCCTGGCTGGATTTTTTTCAGCCCATTTTTTCGAACTGAGTCAAGATCTTCGGGTGTTTGAATCCTCATCGCGTCCACCCGTACATCTCTAATATATCAGGTATTCTTTCAGGAGTTACGTATCCATGCAGGTCTCCGTCAACATGGAGCACGGGAGCCATACTGCATGCTCCAAAACACCGTGCAATCTCAACCGTGAATTTGTTATCCGGTGTTGTCTGAAGATATTTGCCATCTTGTGTATCTCCTGACAACCCGAGATGTTCTTCAATGGTCTTTAAAATTATCTCTGCTCCTTTTACATGGCAGGGAGTCCCCATACAGACGGTAATCAGGTGCTCTCCAACTGGTTTCAGACTGAAAAATGAGTAAAAAGTAACAAGAGCAAAGAGTTCAGAAAGAGGAACCTGTAATTTTTCTGAGACCTGCTTCAGGGTATCCATGGGGATATGTCGTTCATGTATCTGAATCTCCCGCAAAATTCCCAAAGTTCTGCCGGAAGGATAGGGATATTTGTCAATAATTCCGTCAAGCGTCTTTTCATCCATTATGTTCTCCAAAAAGGAAGGTTAGATGTTCAGTGCTTTTCTCTTCCGGTTGATCTCTGCTTCAAGGAGATCGGCGGTTTTCAGGGGATCCGGCTCAACTGCAAATGCAGAATTTGTAATTCCCTTCACACCGTCGGCGAGTAGATTCAGAACATTACTGCTGCCAAAGATTTTTGGTGGGATACCGAGGACTGTGTAGACACCGGATGAGACAAAGTAGGTACCGATGGAGATGGCTTTCTGGGAGTACCATTCAGGAGCGGCTCCACCGATTGGGAGATCCCCGATACCTACACCGAGTTCTTTTGCGATGTTTGCTGCTAATACGAGAATTCTCGAGCAGTCAACACAGGATCCCATATGGAGGACTGGCGGAATACCAAGCAATCTGCAGACTGAAGCAAGTCCTTCTCCGGCAAGATCTGCAGCTTCAGGAACTAAAAGACCGGCTTTCCCACAGGCTATTGCAGAGCATCCGGTCTCGACAACCAGGATATTGCGTTTAATGAGTTCTTTTGCAAGAGTTATATGTCCATAATCCTGCTTAATCCTGGGATTATTGCATCCGACAATTCCGACACACCCTCTGATTGTTCCGGCAACGATGGCATCGATGAGGGGTTTGTATGTTCCACCAAGAGCTTTTCTGATAGTCTCTTCTGAGAATCCTGCCATGACCTTCATGGGTCGTTCAGGAATTCTGACCCGGTCCGGATTTCTGTTCGGGAAGTTCTCAATAGCCAGTTTAATTATCTCATGAGCGGTATCCCGGGCATTTTCTGGTTTGAACTCTTTATAAATTGTTCCAGAAATCTTCCCCTTGGTACTGGTCGTAAAAACCTTCGTATGATAACAACCGGCAGTTAGTGGAATGGAGTGATATATACATTGATAATCAACAACCATTGCCTCGACCGCTCCGGTTGCAATAGCAAGTTCCTGGTCAAAAAATGAACCAGCCAGGGGGATGCCACTTCTCATGAGGAGTTCATTCCCGGTACAGCACATACCAACAAGATTGATTCCTTTTGCCCCTTTTTCTTCAGCCATTCGCTTAAGCTCAGGATCTTCAGCGACATTGACTATCATCTGAGAGAGAAGTGGATTATGGCCGTGAAGGACAATGTTGACTCTATCCCTGCTGAGTGTTGCAAGGTTCGTGATGGATGTGAGCGGAGTCGGAGTGCCAAACAAGATGTCAGAACATTCCGTGGCAGCCATAGAACCTCCCCACCCGTCAGAGAGTGAAGTTCTCATCGCATGCAGGAGCAGATTTACATAATCTGCATCAACCCCCATGTGAATCCGGTGCATTGCCTCTACGATTTCACGATCAATGCTTCTGGGCATGATTCCGGTTTTTCTCCAGATCTCTTTCGTCTGTTCAGGGGCCCGTTCCGCTAACTGGATCCTGTTTTTAATGGTGCCATATTCTTCAAGGATACCTAGAGCAAGATCTTTTGCAATATCATTTGTAGCCCGCCCATCTGTCTGAATTCCGTATTCGGTTGCGAGCCGGTGAAGCTTTTCTACATCCTTGATTTGGTATCCTTGCCCATGACCTTCAGCAGTTTCAAGCAGAACCTGGACAACCTCCCGCCCATGATCTGAATGGGCAGCAGCCCCCACACTCAAATCATCGAGAAGATTTCTGGCAACAATGGTATCCACATTTGCACCGCATACGCCAAGGGAAGTCTTTCCTCCGAAAGGATCGATTCTACAAGGGCCCATAGCACAATTATTACAGCAAACTCCAAGTTGACCGAATCCGCACTGGGGCTGTTGCAAGGCAAACCTATCCCAGACGGTCTGTACTCCTTCATCCAGTGTTTTCCTGATTATCTCCTGGTCAGTTCGGTCAGATGCTCTTCTCTCTGCTTCTGCTCTTATCTCTTGATCTGTCATGTCTCCACCCTCCTCTTATGATAACGATGCAAGTTTCTCCATTACTTTCTGAAATGCCCTGATGTTCTCTGGAATGACGGGAACTTCGGTCTCTGATCCCCGTGATGTAATCATCCGACTGGTAAAATCCGTCCTCGCAATCCGGATAAGATCATTTGCCTCTCCAAATTCTAATGCAGATGTTTTACACGCTTCAGCACATGCTGGAATCCTTCCTTCCTCAAGTCTTCCGATACAATTGTCGCATTTTGCATTAACTTCACGGTTCATTTCATATTTCTGGATCTTCTGAAACTGAATAATACCGAAGGGACATGCCATTGCACAGACCGCACATCCAATACATTTTAGATAATCAATAAGAACAGAGCCGGTTTGTTCATCCCGATACAGTGATCCGGTTGGACAGACCTGCATACAGGGAGCAGGATCACAATGTCTGCAACGGTTCGGGAATTTTAAGTAATTGTCAATGACCTCAACAAAGATGCGTGGGTACGGTTTTGTTTCCTCCTGGATCGTCGAGAGTAAACCCTTACCCTTCGAGTGTTCTATGGCGCAGGCAACCTCACAATGCCTGCATCCGACACATCGCTCCTGCCTGACAAAGACGGTTTTCATGCATGGTACCTCGTTAACCTTCCACCTTTTTTCAAAATTTCAAAATACTGCTTTGCTTGAGATAATTACTGTGAATCTGTTATGAGCGGGTATAAAGGTTATTATCAATCAGAAAAAATGGAAAATAAGTTATGGTAGAACAACATTAAATCCTGGATCAAATACATCAAGCATACCGACAAATCGGTCAAATAATCCTGAATCTCCAGTTACAGTAACATCTTCCAGTGTGACTGTTGGATTGAGGGCAATATTTTCAAGGGTCTTTCTTGGCATGGTAACGGTCACATCTGCTTCGGATGAGATTACATCAACCCAATAGACTATCACATCATTTTTGACCTGTATCAAAGCTTTGTCACCGGAATCCGAGAGGAACAAATTCATCTGGTAATCTTCTCCGGTGACCTTTTCCTTATTTACCCGTACAGAGATGTAATCAAGTAACTGACTCAGAGACATGGCTTTCATAATATCTTCGGAAATCCCGCTCATTTCATTGACTGGTTCTTCCCGCCTGAGATCCTGGGCCGCTGAGAGGTATGCATTTCGTGCAGTTCCTGATTCTGTCTGATATCCAAGTTGTTCAAGAGCAGCTGCTTCCATCTCCCGTGCAGCCATATTTGTCGGATCAGCAAAGACAAGATAATGTGCAATAGAGGCGACCATTTCATATTCCCCGGCATCATAATGCTCCTGAAGACGGTTCATGGTTGAATCGGCCCCTCCCATGTATTCGGTCATATAAGTGGCAAATTCTTCTGGTGGAAGGCGTTTTAAGTTAATTGGATTCCCATCATAAAATCCCAGATATTTCTGGTAGGTTGCTTTGACTCCCATGTAGATCTGGCCATAAAATCCGTATGTATACCAGAATTCCCTGAGAGATTCCGGTGGTTCAATCATACTCGCGATCTCATCCATAGTATACCCTTTGTTGATGAGATTCAGGGTTTGATCATTGATATATTTGTACAAATCTCTCTGGTTTTCCAGAAGTTCGATCACTTTATCATTTCCAAACCTTGGCCAGTGATGGGAACAGAAGACAACCTCTGCCTGATCTCCGTATAATTGTCTCGCTTCATCCAGGGCATTTGCCCAGGCAAGAGGATCCCTGACTTGTGCACCTCGGAGGGTGAGCACGTTATGAAGCGTGGCCGTGCAGTCCTCTGCCATCAGGAGAGCTTTTTTCTGTGGGAACCATATATCAAGTTCAACCGGAGCTTCAGTATTTGCAGTCAGATGAAATTCCATGTCTATGCCATCAATAGATACCTTCTGTCCGGTATGGGTGATATCAATGGTCGGGGCTATGAGTGAGGCCACCCCAACCGATGGGCTTTTTCCAAGGCCTATGTCAACATTCCCTTTTGCATCTTTTGGAAGCTGGATACCATACTGGTACGTTGCTCTCCGTTGCATTGCATTTCCTGCATATACATTCTCACTGAGAGCATGTTCCATGAAATGCTCCGGAGCGATGATCTGAACATCCCCAGTATCAACTTCATCTTCAGTGACAACTCCTTTTACTCCCTGGTAATGGTCAGCATGGGGGTGAGAATAAACGACTGCTTTGACAGGAAAATCTCCGAGTGTTTTATTTACCAGTTCCATTGCAGCTTTTGCTGTTTCTACAGAAGTCATCGGATCAATGACAATCCAACCGGTTTCTCCTTTGATGAGACTCATACTGGTGACATCATATCCCCGTACCTGATAGATCCCATCGGTGACTTCAAACAGACCATTGATGTTATTTAACTGGGACTGTCTGTATAAAAGCGGGTTTATCGTTTCCGGACGAGTTTCGTTATTTAGGAATTTGTACGCCTCCATGTCCCACGATGTATATCCTGGATATACTGAAGGAATGGTCAGCGGATCATCCGTCGCAATAAATCCTCTGGTTGCAAAATCAAAATCTTCTTCATTGTTATCCCAGGCAGGTGTATCATTCATTTTTTCATGGATAGCAATGGTATACTCCGATGCATCATTCCTATTATCCGCAAATCCAGTCCCGCATATCAAAACGAGACAGAAAAGAGTTAAAAATATCCCAAAAATCCTCATGTGTGAACATAGGAGAATTAATTTATTTAGATATAAAAAGATTGTTTTTCTCTCTGAAAATATTATTATTTTTAGATTTCACCCGATAGATTCAGTAATCATTTTTTTATATCCAGAATCTGACTGGCCGTTGGATTGTCGAGCAAAAGGTGTTATTTTAATGAAAGATGAGAAAAGTGGAGAGTATACTCATCATGAAGGAAAAATTAGTTCTATTACAGCTCATGCAGAAATCACTGAGCAGGAAGGATGGGTTCAATATTGTGAATTTTCATCGGACAAAGGAATGAATGAAATACGTATATGGGTAATTGAACTTGATAATAAGACGGTTCATTTCGCTGCTATGGATGGTTTTCCTATATGTGAAATAATGTCTGACGATTTCATACATGTTATCTGTGGTCATATTACCGATGATAACTCGGTTGTGGTAGCAGGAATCTGGATCCGGGTCCTATAAAAATCCCTCTTTACCCATCTAACACGATATAATTACTTTTTTCCGTGAAATCTTAAAAAAAGAGGGAAGGCATTATAAAAAAGATTGAACTGGGAAATTTCAAGCCTGGGCTTTTTTTACCTGGAAAGCAACTACAACTGAACAAATACCTGCCAGTAGAGCGAACGCTCCGGCAATCAATGGCAGGGCTAATGCTGCTCCCCAAGGGAAAACCAGCAGAATGATACCAAAGATAATACTTAAAACACCAAGAATTCCAGCTCCAGCGTCCTTCGATCTATATGCTTCGTAGAGTTTTGTTCCACCAATTAAGATACCCCAGAATCCAATGAAAAATACCAGCATTGTCAACACAATAATTGAACCAAATAAAGGTTGTGCCATAATTGCGATTCCGGCAAGCATACTGATTACTGAAAGGAATATCTTCCATCCCATGTTGGATTTGTCACTGAACAAACTAACAAGGGTGAATATTCCACCGACAAACCAGTATACTCCCATAAACAAAACCAGATAATACGTTGTAATCAGCGGAGTTGTAATAAACATCAGTCCGATAATGATCGCGAGAAGTCCCCATACAAGGACCAGCCACCAGGGCATACTTCGGACAACTGCGTCAATTTCTTCGTTTGTTGGTACTTCATCATCCATATTATCACCGGTATATGGACAGAGGTACCGGATAAGTCTTTTCTTTCAATTTTTGCAGATTTGACTATCATCCATTAAAATGGTGATAATCATATATGTTTTTGATATATTCCTGTTTTCGATGTTTGCTTCCTTTTACTGGAGGTTTTAAGTATCCAATCTCGGGTGTTTGTTCTGCCGGACAAAAAGGACAGAGGGCAGCATCTACATCATGTGTTTTCGTCCGGACAGGGCAGTAATACACTCCATCCATGATCTCTACCTTATCCCCACCCGGAAATGGCATACCAACCGGATGTCCGGGAATCTCCTGAACAAACATGCAAAATCCTGATAAAAGAAATTTAAAAATACGTAATCTGGTTGTTGGATTATCTGAATCTGAACAGTTATCTGCTACCATCATCCAGTATTCTGGTGCTTGCTTAGAAACTGGTCCCTGAAGCGTGGCAAATGATCCTTGTTGATTCATAAGCCGTATCGTCTGATATGTACCGTCTAGATAAATGGCAATGGATTTTTCGAGTTTATTTTTGTAATCTGGAGAAAGAGAATCAACCTTATTTGAGAAGTTCACTTTCATCTTCTGCAGATCTTTTGGTGAATAAGTAAGAACAATGTCCGCGATAGCGTGTCCTAATTCTCCTCGTACCTGGATTTCTGCAAGTTCTGTACAAACAGTAGAGATACTCTTATTCCCCGTAGGTGTTCTTTTATTTGATGACAAAAAACCAGTCATAATAGTACCGTCGTTCGGATTTGTGGAGATATAATTCTTACATCACACGAATGCGAATACATTTTTCTATGATGACATTTATATCCCCAAGTATCTGAAAAGATACTAGAGATTTGGCCTTCCATTTTTTTCAGAGGAATGGATCACCAATATTTCTGAAACCGGAATAACCATTATGTTGTTTTTATCAGACCTGGAAAAAAACCTTTGGAAGAATTACGGACAAAATATACTAACGAACGATGAATTTCCTGATAAATATCGGACAAAAATACGATCCAGCCTTTTGTCAGCATTTTATTATTATATTGGGACTCTCCTCGCAAAATCCGGGCAGTATGACCGTACGAGTGAATGGCTACATGCAGGAACATTATGTGAAGAAGCAGGTTTGTATTCATCAACCTATTTGCTTGGATTTTTAAAAAGGCATAATGGAATGATGATAAAACCCGCTGTAGCATTCGAGGATCCCCGTCCATTTATCCATTTTTCAACGGTGCCCATAATGGAACAGGCCAGAACGCATCTGATCAGGTTTTTTGCTGATTCATTGCCAGAATATGATAAACCAATTCGGTTTATGGATATTGGATGCGGGGATGGGGCATTAACTGTCAGGTTCTTAGAGCATTTATTAAATTCAAAAAAAATTCCAGGTTTATCAGAGATTTTGTTAATTGACTCCTCACCAGCAATGATCTCCATAGCGGAAGAAAAGGTTTCCAAAGCATTTCCTGATGTTCTGATAAAAGCAGACCATGCAAAAATCCAGAATTTTTCAATATCTCTCCATCAACATTATGATATTGCGATGAGTTCACTTGCCTATCATCATATGCCGGTTGAGGATAAACAAGTTCATTTATCCAAGCTCAAACCATGGATTGATCATTTCCTTCTCTTTGAGATGGATGCAAATAACGATACACCTGATATGAACTCACCGGAACTTGCATTATCTGTATATCAGTCATATGGTCGCATAATGGATTTTGTATTTTCATATGACGCTCCAGTTGAGGTCGTGATCAATTGCATTGATTCGTTTCTGATGACTGAACTCGTTTCACTCATGTCTGAACCACGTGGTGTCAGGGCAGATTATCACATGCTCCGATCTCAATGGCATGATTTGTTTAAAAAATCTCTGGGCTCTGAGTTTACGCTCCGATCTGATTGTACCTGCTATGCTGATGAATATCTCGGACTTTTTACTCTCCATTACGGCAGGGGGTAGGAAAATCCTTTCTGACTATTCTGAAATGCGAACCTCTTCAAGCCATTTATTTAGGTAATGGGTAAATTCAACTGTTTTTGTCAGTTTTTGTGAAGTGGAGTTACTCTTTGGTTTTTCTTTCACGGAATTTGTTGAGATAACTGCAGGGAGGGTTTCAGATATGCCATCCCAGGGATCATTGATTGGAAATCCCGCTTTTCTTAAGAGAGGATCCCATGTAACATCAAGAAGACACCATTTGTCGTCTAAAAATGCTTTAGAACATAAATGATATACTGCAGGGAGATAAGACACAATGTTCTGCAACGATGGAGGATATTTTACCTGCTGGTCTTTCCACCTGAATGGAATTATTACATATTCTATATGGATGTTGAGTTTTTGAAACATCCAGATAAGAAGTATGTGTTTTGGTCCACACCACCCTCTATTATGTGTAATCATCATTTTCACAAGGTCTGATGATCCTTCCCAATCTGGTATGATTGCATATGGAATATTTCTGATATGGGAAAAAATGCTGATTCTCTGTTCTCGTGGAGATAATCCCCTAGTCCATTCAAGAAATAGTGTTTCACGAAATTCTTCTTCACCCTTTGATATTGTTCGCTTAAACATGGATGAATGTAGATGATGAATAAAAGCGAATTTTCATTTTTTTTTCAATGAGTATCATGTGTATAGGTGCCTGTAATATCATGAAAAAATGCAGCAATCCGATTTTTCGAAATTTGGAAGACAATAACTTCAAAAATCCTATGTAATTTACCATCTGGTGAATATTCCATTTCGGTTTTTGTAATCACTTCTCCGGTTTGTGCAACTTTTTTATAAATATTGGGTAGATCTGACTTCAGAAGGTGTGGAAATGCATCTTCTATTGTTTTTCCTAAATAAGAATCACTCTTAATACCAAGAATGATATCCGCTGCCTTGTTATGCCCGGTCAACACTAACCGGTTATCATCTAGAAGCTGATAGGTAAAAATACCAAAAGGTGAGTTCTGGATTATTGCTTCAAGATGTTCTTCTTTTTCTTTTAATTCTATTTCAGCCTGCTTCTGAGTTGAGATATTCCGAAAAATCCCTTCAACACCTGCAATTTTCCCATTCTGGTCATAGTAAAAATGGCTAGAAACACCAACCAAAAATGGTGTTCCATCTTTTTTTCTTACCATTATCTCTTCGTTCTCGAGATATCCAATATTCTCCATTTTTTTAAGAAATATTTTTCTATGCGATGGTTCATGGTAAAATGTGTCAGCTATTGATTGATGAATCACCTCATCAAGGGAATCATATCCAAAAAGACGAATAAAACTAGGACTTGCAAGGATGAGATTGCCCTCAGCATCACTGCGATAATATCCATCCTGGATATTTTCTATGACACTGCGGTATAATTCCTCACTTTTCTTTAATTTTTCTTCGTTCTCTTTCTGAACTGTGATATCCCGTATCGACTCAATTGCACCGATAATTTCACTTTTCTCATTAAATAGGGGTGAAGCAATACACCAGGCAGTCATAGGAACACCCTGATGCTTTGGATAGTTAGTCTCTGCAGATATCCGGTGGCCATCTGACTGAATATTAAAATACCGGTGCTCTACATGTGGAAGACCAGATAGTATGTAGTCTATCAGGATTGGAATTCTCTCTCCGTAAAAAGGAATAGCATACTCATAATTTGTTTTTCCTATCATATCATGTGCTTTATATCCGGTCATTTCTTCAATGGCCTTGTTCCAGATGAGAATTGTTCCCTGTGCATCAATGGCAAAGGTTGCATCAGGAAGGAAATTGATGATATCAGAGAGTCTGTGTTCACTCTCCCATAGTGCTTCTCTGCTGGTTGACAACTCTTCAAAATTTGCTTTTAGTTCCTCTTCAGATGCAGCGAGTTCCTGGTTTGTGGCCTGTAACTCTTCATGATTTCTTCTGAGAAGTTCTTCTGCCTGATATCGTGAAACGCCTTGCCTTACTTTGAGGGCAAGTTCTGCAAACTGAGCTTTTACATCTCCTCCTTTTTGCAGATAAAAGTCTGCACCACTATTAATGGCTTCAATTACAATCTCTTCCCTTCCTCGTCCGGTAAAAAGAATAAACGGGCGTTTATCCTGAAGAGATCTAAACGATTTTAAAAATTCTATACCATCTTTTTCCGGCATCTGGTAATCTGATATTATTGCATCGATTGGATGAGAATTGAGGATCTGAAAACCTTCGTCTACAGAAAGTCCGGTATATACAGTAAATTCCCCAGTCCTTTCGAGAAAGAGTTTGGTAATATCGAGGAGGTCAGGTTCATCATCAACGTACAGAACTGATATCATGATTAGACCTGGGTATATCAGTTAGTGAACGTGAGTATATATCAAATTAATGAATAGAATGATCTCTTTACGGGTGAATTTTTTGTAAAGGAAATTGCAGACAATTCCAGGTTTTATAATTAGTTCAAAAAAAAATTATGATACTCCAGTAACTGCACTAAGTTTTCCCCTGAACTGGCTCATATATAGGTTAAAGTAGAATCCTTTTTTCTTCATCAGTTCGTTATGAGTCCCTCTCTCTACAATTTCACCCTCGTTGATGACGAGAATACAATCTGCATGCCTGATGGTTGAGAGCCTGTGTGCAATAATGAATGATGTCTTCCCCTCCTGTAGATGCAAAAGGCCATTTTGAATGAGTTTTTCAGTCCTCGTATCCACATTACTGGTCGCTTCATCCAGGATGAGAAGTCTTGGATGTGCCACCATTGCCCGTGCAATTGTAAGCATCTGCCTTTGTCCCTGGGATAGATTGGCACCGCCGTCCATGAGAAATGTATCAAATCCCTCTGGTTGTGCCATAATAAATTCATAGGCACCTGCCTGTTTTGCAGCATCAACACATTCCTCATCTGTTGCATCTTCACGTGCATACCGAAGGTTGTCCATGATTGTTCCGGAAAATAAAAATGGTTCCTGCAACACCTGAGCGATCTGTGCCCGCAGACTATCCTGTTTAACAGAATCTATCCTGACATTATCAACCTGAATTGATCCTGACATGATGTCATAATACCTGGTAAGAATATTGATTATTGTACTTTTTCCAGCACCAGTTGGTCCACATAATCCAAATATCTGTCCCGGAGTTGCATGAAATGTATTGTCTTTGAGCACAGTTCTCCCGGGAACATATGCAAAATCAACATGGTCAAAAATTACATCACCTGATATCGTTGGCATAGGTATTGCGTTTTCTCCATCTGCAACGGCTGGTTTTTCATCAAGTATACGAAAGACCCGGGATGCTCCTGCAATTGCATTCATTATCAAAGCATATTCTGAGAATATCTGGGACAGGGGTGTTGAAATGCTTGATGAAAGACCGAGAAATGCAACCAGTTCTCCAAGCTGAATGTCTCCATCAATGATCATGGCTCCTCCGACTACTAAGAGCAGGATCATCTGAAGATTTGCCATGATGGTCGTGGCAGGAACAGATGAGAGAGCAACAAATTCTGCCTTTGCCCCGATTCTTGCGACATGTTCTGATACGGATAAAAATCCTTTTGCTGTTGATTCTTCCTGTTGGTAAGCAATAGTGATTTTTTGTCCTGCAAGTCGTTCTTCTGCATACCCATTCAGTTCACCCAGCTCTTCCTGCATGTTATCAAATGCTGGTCCGGATATTCTTGCTATAGTGGTGGAGATCCAGAGTAGCCCAATTACAGCCAGGTATACTAAAAGGGTCAGGAATGGATCAATAATGATCATAATTATTGTCAGAATGATGACGGTTGTCACCGATTGAAGAACCTGCTGGATACCATTCGAGAAGAATTGATCAATCACATCAGTGTCGTTTGAGAGCCTGCTCATCAATTCTCCAATTGGCTGGCGATCAAAGAATCCAAGTGATAAAGTCTGCATATGGGTAAAGAGATCGTTTCTTAAGGTATAGAGGGCATCCTGGGAAATATCTGAGAGAAGTCGCTGAGAAAAATGACCACATACCCATAATGCTGCTGCATCCAGAATGAAAAATATCAGAACATATTGCAATTGTTGCAGACTTCCTTTCCCGGTAATGATATCTGTAGCGGTTCCCATTAGGGTTGGAAGGATTCCCATAGCAATCGAGAATCCAATCATGAGGATTATTGCACAGGAAAGCCGGTACCGGTACGTTGCCATGTAAGAGAACAAACGTTTGATATTTTCCTTCATGGCTTTCAGATCACCTGCATTTGTCATGGGATCTGACTTTTTCGTTCTGATCATGATGCTCCTCCTGGATGAAGACCACTGCCAAGTTGTGATTCATAGATCTCCTGGTAAAGAGCATTTTCTGCAAGCAGTTCTGTATGGGTTCCACTTGCAACAATTCTCCCGTGTTCCATCAGAACAATCCTATCTGCAGTGATAACAGAACTTATCCGTTGTGCAACAATGAATTTCGTGACGTTTTTCATCATGTCTGTGATGGCATCCTGAATTCGTGCTTCAGTTGCTACATCACAGGCACTGGTACTATCATCCAGAATGAGGATCCTGGGCTTTGTTGCAAGAGCTCGTGCGATTGAAAGTCTTTGCCGTTGTCCTCCGGAGAAGTTGGCCCCTCTTCTGGCAACTTTTCCATCATATGTTTCAGGGATGTTCTTAACAAATCCGTCAACATCTGCAGCTTTGGATGCAACAATCATCTCATCATCGGTCATGTCAGACCTTCCGAATGTTATGGCATCCCGAATATTACCGGAAAAGAGTACTGGTTCCTGCAGACAGATTCCGATGATTGAACGGAGTGTACTTTGTTTCATGTCCCTGACATCCACACCGTCTATGGTCACTTTTCCTCTTGTTACATCGTAAAACCGGGGAATGAGTGAGATTAGAGAGGATTTTCCGCACCCTGTGGATCCAAGAAATCCGATAGTTTCTCCAGGTTCTGCAATAAGATTTATGTCTTTGAGGACTTCGCCTTCTGGTTCTCCATTTTCATTCCGGAATGCAAAATCCACGTGTTCAAATATGACTCTTCCTTTCACCGTGTCCGGATTTACCTGGATTGGGTTGATTGGATCAGATATTTCCGGTATTGCATCCATAATCTCAAATATCCGGGTTAGCGAGGCATTTGCCTGGGTTATGAATGGGAGTACAATTGCAATGATCATAAGCGGCATCATCAGGATGAGGATGTACTGAACTGCTGATGTTACATTCCCAATGAGCAGCCCTTCTCCAGACAGGACATTCACCCCACCGAAATAATACACCGCCCCAAAACCTAGAAATGAAATTGCGATAACGGTGGGCATGAGGTATGCCATAACATGTTGTGGGCGAAGAGCAGCGATTTTTAATTCGTTTATAGCACCCTGATACTTATCGATTTCATATTGCTGTCTTACAAACGCCTTGACTACCCTGATTCCAGTCAGAGTTTCTCGAAGTGCCTTATTTACTCCGTCAATTTTCTTTTGTTTCCGACTAAAGGCTGGTTCAACAATGACAAAATAAATGATGAGGCTTATGGTGAAAATTATCAGAAGTGATACAATAATCCACATGAGACTTTGAGCAGTAAAATGGAGAATAATAATCGCACCAATAAGAAGAAGTGGTGCCTGCATCAGGTTCATGATTATCTGCATAACAGCGGTTTTGACATTCATGATGTCAGTTGTCAGCCTGACTAAAAGATCACTGGATCTGAATCGGTCAATATTTCCGAAAGAGAGTGTCTGGATTTTTTCAAACGTTTTTTTTCGAAGAACATGGGTACAGTATTCAGAGGCCCAGACTGCAATTGCTGCATTTGCAATCTGGCAGATTCCTGCAATGACTGCTGCAATAAGCATGAGAAATCCGATATCCAGAACATGCCCAAAATTACCTTTAAGAATTCCGTAATCAATTAATGCAGCACTTAATGCCGGTATCGCTAGTGCTCCAGCAGCAAAAAATATATTGAGGATAATTGAAAGAAGAAACCAGCGCCGATATCCATAAAATAATTTAAATAATCGCTTATAATTAGACCTCTTCATAGCATCACCCGGAATGAATGGAGATATGTTCAATATGTGTTTAATGGTAACGATTTATTCCATGATAGGGTGAAAGTATCACCAACTTTGCATAATTGGAAAAATTGTCTGTTTTATCGTCCACAAAAGTACATCCGACAGAGGTCCGGCCTGGTTTCATGTACGGTACACATTGCCAGTCCTTCTGTATCTAACCTGAGAAACGGGCATGCAAGCGGGCGTTTGTCGTGGATGGTGTTACTAGAGAATATTTCTTTTTTGTCCGGGTCGATCGTTACAATCTGCTGAACTCCTGTTATCAGATATTGTATCCGGTAATCAAATGGGCCGGTCTGTTCCATGATACCAAATACATCGGCCATGTAACTACAACAGATCCCACATCTATTACAGGTTCTTTCCATTTTTTCTCCGGTTATGAGATGCAGATCATCTGACAAAGAAATCTATGTACCATATGTTTCACTCATTATGATTAAGTTCACTAGTCATTCGGTGAAGAAAAGAACAGATGGATTTTTCTATGAAATATTTTCTATGTAAAGAGTAGGTGATAGGGATTTAAGCCATCACTTCAACAAATAATTCTTTCGGAGTCTGGCAACGTGGGCAAACCCAGGATGAATCAAATGATGAAAATAGAGTTTTTGGAGGAATTTTTAGATTTTCATCTCCGACCGCTTCATTATACATAAATCCACAACGGGGGCAGTACCATTTTGACATATGGTGATGTGGATTGCTTTGATATAAAATAATTTGCTTTAAAATAAATAATTCTGAATACCAGAGAGAGATCTCTGATCGTTCATGTTTTTCTCATGATGAAAGATGAAGACGAGGTGATGAATTGTATTGATCGTCCATATCACTCCTGGCATGATCTCCATATATGGAAACACATTAATAGGATCCATCTCACATATGATATCATGGTTACCCCGGAGGATCTGGAATGTCTCAAACGGATTGCTCTTATGGGCGGTCTGAATACTCCGGTTTTTTTAAAAACGATTAGTCTTGGTTCAGAACTGGGATTTAGTCCTCAGACGGCATCGAGAAGGTTGCGCTCGCTTGAACAGCAACAGTTTATCAGCCGGGTGCTTGGGACCGACGGACAACAGGTGACCATCACCCATGACGGGGAGGATGCTCTCAGGCAAGAATATTGTGACTATTACCGGTTATTCGGACGCCAGGAAAAAACCCTGATGCTTGGTGGTACAGTTCAGTCAGGACTTGGTGAAGGTGCCTACTATATGAGTCTTCGTCCATATGCCGATCAGTTTCAGGATCTGCTTGGATTTACACCATTTCCCGGAACACTGAATATCCGACTTCTCCCAGGTGCAGCCCGGCAGAGAAAGCGTCTTTCAAGTGCAGACTGGAAGGTTGTACAGGGATTTGAATCTGAAGGCCGGACCTTTGGTGATGTACGGTGTCTGCCTTGTTTTATCAGCGAGGTTCCCTGTGGAATCATCATTCCTGGCCGGACTCATTATCCTGAAGAACTTATCGAAGTTGTCGCTCCTGAAGGACTTCGAAAAAAGTTTTCTCTCAAAGATGGCGATGAAATAGCAATAGAGGTGACATTATGACAAAAGACGCATTTACCGCACTGAGGCAGGGTGAGATGGTCCTGCTGTATGATTTTGATGACCGTGAACGTGAAACAGACCTAGCAATGCGTTCAGATATGATGAATCCCCGGCACATTTGTCAGATGAGAAATGAAGCAGGTGGACTTATCTGTACAGCAATTCCTTATCTTGCAGCTCAAAAGTTGGGTCTTCCTTTTGCACGGGAAGTGTTACGAAATTGTGCCATGGTTGAAAAACTTGGAGATATCCCATATGATCCATCCAACAACTCTTCTTTCTCACTCTGGGTCAATCACCGTGATACATTTACTGGCATTACTGACCGTGACCGGACAAAAACAGTCAACGCCATATCTGAAATAGTTCAGAATGTTCTAAATGGAAAGCAGGTTTCTTTTAAAGAACAATTTAGGACTCCCGGACATATGCCAATTCTGATTGCAGCAGAAAATTTGCTTTCCCAGAGGCATGGGCAGACCGAATTGTCAGTTGCTATGGCTGAAATGGCAGGTATACCTCAGACAATCACAATATGTGAGATGCTTGATGATGAGTCCGGGAATGCCTTATCCAAAGAAGATGCAATTCGTTATGCAAAGCAACATGATCTTGCATTTATTGAAGGATCAGAAGTACTTGATCAGTGGGAACATGTGACCTACCCTGCAAGAGGTTGTGCAGGTCAGGCACTTGCAACCAACCGAATTTAATCCTCATCGTCACCTCTTTTTTTTTACAATTGTTTCTGCTCGTGTGTTATTCTTTTTCAGGATTTTCTGATCTGGTTGCAATTTCCCGGTGGACGATAAACATTCCCGCTATAGTTCCGAGAATAATATTTAAGTAAAATGTAACAAATCGCCATAAAAGGACAAATATTCCAAGCATTGCAGCCGGAACGATTAGAGCATATAGTGACGATGTTGATAATTCCGTTATTCCAGATGATCCTGGAGTTGTTGGAATCATCATAATAATTGCGATCAGGATCTGAAATAAGAATGATAGGATGATGGATGGATCAAGTCCGAGTCCCATCAGTATGACTGATGCAACAATGAATTCAGTAATCCAGAATAATCCGGTTGCTACCCCGCCTGCAATGAGACCCCACCGTGCCGGACCTGCAAACCGGTTAAAACAGGTAAAAAAATTGTCAATTTCTGTATCAGCACAAGCACATATCCGGGAGGTAGAAAAACGGGTCTTTGATAGTTTATTGGTAATCCATGAAATGAGCCGGAGTATAAGGCACTTCATTTTAATAGGGTACCGGATCGCAAGGAATGGAATAAAAAGAAAACTCAGAAGAAACACCCAGGCGACGATGATAAGGATGATCAGGCTTGTGCTAAAGGTGCTCCAGATCTCCTTTGTCATCAGCATAATGACAATTCCCATCACGGTCAGTATGATTCCATCAAGAACCCGTTCCATAATCACAACCGCTGTTGCATCTCCCACTTTCACTCCTGCCCGGTACAATTCATGAACCCTGACCGGCTCACCCCCTGCCTGGCCTGGTGTTATTGTGCCAGCTAATAATCCTGCAAGAACCATGTTCAAAGAATAAAAAAATCCAACCTGATAACCAAGTGACCGCGACATGAGCACTATACGGATACCCCAGAGGATAAGGGCCAGGATCCGAAATCCTATGGCCAGGATCAGAAAGAGAATGTTAAAGGAGAGGATATATCCAATTGTCTCTTCGGTAAATGTGGCTCCAAATACCACAATTATAACCGAAAAACTAAATAGCATTGAGATTGCAAACAGCCCACGTGATGAAAGTTTCACTTCAGTCTCCTGATAATCCGGAATAATATACCCAGAGCCATCATGAATAAACCTTCTATGTAAGCGGGTAGCAGTATAAGATGGTATAGTACTATTCAGAAATCCCGGCAGTTATCTATTATCATGATATCCGTTGTTATTCCAGCATTTAATGAAGAAAAAAGAATAGAACGAAGTCTTATTGCCTTGTCAAACCAGACCGTCCCTCGTGATCAGTACGAACTGATTGTTGTTGATGGTGGTTCTCATGACAAAACTTGTCAAATAGCTCAGGATTATGCAGACCTCGTCTTTGTTCAGGAGTCTGAACGCGTGGCCGGAGCGAGAAATGATGGTTTTCTACGCTCACGTCATGGGCTGGTTGCAACAACCGATGCAGATAGTATTGTTGCACCAAATTGGATTGAACAGGCAATTGATTCATTTTCTGATCCAGATGTTGTCCTCTCCTTTGGACCGGTGACACCGATTGAACGGAATGATGTAAACCGGCGGTATTCCCTGTTATTCAATGGCCTCATTAAATTCGGTGCCCATTCACGACTTTATTATTACACACTTGGATGTAATACTGCATTTCGAAAGGATGCTCTTCTGAAAGCCGGGATGTACCGGATCATGGATGCTGGAGATGATCTTGAGATTGCAGTCCGGATGCGAAAGATGGGGAAAGTTCAGTTTGCTCCGGAAATGAAGGTTGGTTTTGATTTCAGAAGGTATCATGAGTTTGGATTCTGGAATACCATATATGAATGGTATTACATAGTCCTCCAGGGAGGAATATCTGATAAGTATTCCTATACCCGCCGTGAGTACCAAGATGATGAGGAGCATGCCCAAGTCTAATTCGAATGAAAGAAACCAATGATCTGAAATTATCTGACTACTAACAATATTCCATGAAATATACCTCCGGAACATGCGGACGAATTTTTTACCTCCATATTGAGCATGGTGAAGATCCAATAAAGACCATCAATACCTTTGTAAAGGAGAAAGAGATCAAAGCTGGTGTTATTCATTTCATGGGTGCAGTGAAAAACGCACAACTTGTCACCGGACCGGCTGTTGATATTCTACCCCCGATTTATCATGAAGAATCAGTCGTCCTTGCTCATGAGCTGATAGGAATCGGACTTATAAGAACTGGTACTGATGGTCCTGCAATTCATCTGCATATTTCTGGAGGCAGGAGAGATGAGGCTCTTACGGGATGTCTTCGTGGAGAAGCAGAGGCATTTATTCTGGTTGAAGCGATGATAATTGAATGCGCCGGAATGGAAATACCAATGACATATAACAGTAAGATTCAGATAATGCTCCCTGACCTGAAATAATTAAAGATCACTCTCACAATCAGGCCTTTTTACACCAATTCTGCTCTTTTTCATTGCAATTTCAAATCCTTGTCTGATAAGCCAGTCCCGTGAATATCCATTATTGTGGATGAAGATTTCTATTAGGTCATCCTGCTCGTCAATGTCACAGTATAATCTGAATGAATCGATTATTTTTACCATAAGTCCGGTATCTGTCCCATACCTGACGTGTTTTTCATAACTCATTCCATAGTACTGAGCTTGAAATAACGTTGCAGATCTGACATATATTCCGTTAGTTCCTCCTCCTCGTCCTGGAGCAATGGCGAGATCGCCTCCGGAAGTGAGAAGAGAGAGAATTGACGACCGGTCAGCAAGAGCAAGATCAGCCATAACAATAGCCATCGGCTCTTCATTTCCCTCGCAGAACTTATTTATTGTTTCGTTTAGTCCTTCTTCCAGGATTTGGACTGGAACATCATCAAGTGTAACTGGTGCTGTAGCAAGGATAAGAGGTGAGCATCCTGCACTTTTCACTGCATCAACGACATCCCGGAGCATTGCATAAGCAAAACTTTCCCGCTCATTCTCGGTTAGAATGCATGAAAGACGAGTCTTTGGATTTATTGGTTTGTAGGGGATGACAACCGGTATCCGCATCTTGAAAACATGGTTGCCATCAGAGATGGAAAAAGGAATCGCAGTACTTATCAAAACCCAAAACCACCATAAGGATCCCCGGCACATCAGACAGGTACCATGTCATCGGTTATTACATATTCGCGGAATGTTTTTCTGCCTTTAACTTTTGTTTGCAGAAATTCCTGTGGGTACTGTATCTTCCGGCGCCCGCCCGGCGATGGATGTGTTCTCTCTCCTGACGAAGTTCTTCAGATACTCAGGCGCGGGGCAGAGGCTGGATGCACCGAGGCACTCTTTACCTTTGGGGAACGCCCTGAAGAAGTGGATGGATTTTTGCCCTTCCTGGAACAATTTGGGTACTCATCAATCCTGGAATATTGTCATGCTATGGCAGAAGAGGCACTCCGAATAGGCCTTCTTCCTCATACCAATGCCGGAGTTATGACCGCAGATGAAATGAAGTACCTGTCAGATGTGAATGCCAGCATGGGTCTGATGCTGGAGACAACAGCTGATATTCCTGCACACAGGAATTGTCTGGGAAAAGAGCCCGGTCGGCGGATTGCTATGATAGAGGATGCAGGAAGATTAAAAATTCCATTTACTACAGGCATTTTACTTGGAATCGGTGAAACTCCGTCCGACCGAAGACAATCCCTGCAGGTCATTGCAGATTTACATAAAAAATACGGGCATATACAGGAGATAATAATTCAAAATTTCTGTCCAAAACCAGGTACAGAGATGAGTGCATTTCCTGGAGCATCTCTTCGTGACATGCAAGAGACCGTCCGGATGGCAAAAGAAATTCTTCCTCCGGATATTGCTATTCAGATTCCTCCTAATCTTGCGGATGCAGAGAAAATTCTTCCTTGTGGAGTTACTGATCTTGGTGGTATCTCTCCAGTAACAATTGACTATGTAAATCCTGAGCATCCCTGGCCGGCATTTGATGAACTTGCAGCGTTGACAAAGGGATATACATTACAGGAGCGGTTATGTATCTACCCGCAGTTCATCCGGAAGGGTTGGTATCATGACAAGATCAGGGATCGTATCATCAGTCTTGAGAACACAATACATATGAGAGGTTCATCCGTGATACCGGCAAAACCCCTGTATGAGGGGAAAGCAAAATCAGTTTATACCAGTGAAAATCCTGATGAACTGATTGTTGTCTTTCGAAATGATATGACCGCCTTTAATGGGGTCAAGCATGACCTGTTTACTGACAAGGGAAGACTGAATGCAACTGCATCGGAATTTTTTATGAAGATGCTGGAGGCCGAGGGAATTAAAACCCACTATATCCGAATGTCTGCTCCTGACAAAATGATCGTCCGTCGCCTGGAAATGATCCCCCTTGAAGTCATTGTCAGGAATGTTGCTGCCGGTTCGATGACGAAAAAGTATCCGGTTGCTGAAGGAACTGTCCTGGATTGGCCGGTAGTTACCATTGATTACAAGGATGATGAACGGGGAGATCCCATGATAAATGATGATCTCATTCAGGTCCTGCATATTCTGACCGGCGATGAACTCACACAGGTAAAGAAGATAGCATTACTGGTAAACACTGTTCTTACCCGGTTCTTTGATGAATGCGGCATTTGTCTGGTTGATTTCAAACTTGAGTTTGGAAAGGCAGGCGGGAACATCTTCCTCGGTGATGAGATTAGTATGGATTCCATGCGATTGTGGGATAAAGAAACCGGCGAATCATTTGATAAAGATGTATACCGGTTTGATAAAGGGGATGTCATTACCGCGTACCGGAATGTGTTAAAACGAATTATTCCTGAATTTTCCTTATAGGAAAATCCCCTTTCGATTTTCTTTTTTTACAAAATTTTATGAGTTCGTTGATGGTTACTTCTTTCTTGGCAAATTTTGATGTGATGTCAGATGAGTGAGCGAAATGTTGTTCCAATTTTGCACCTGATTGAACAACAGGGAAGGATATATTAAGCAGCGCAGGGAGAAAATACTCCCCTTAAATTCTGTCAAATATACATAATTATTACTAACAGCTGTTATTACCTCTCTTTTACCATAAAAGGAAGACGTGATCCCAATGGACATGAAAACCAGATAACTTTGCGAAAAATCCATGGAAAATATAAATAGGTATGGTTAGTTCAAATTTCTTTCTTGATAATGAGATCCAGAGGTTTAAATTGGCAAAAATGAGCATCATTTTTTAAAAAATACTGCCGGATAGACATATTCAGATCAATTGGATGGAATCATGGTGGAAAAATGTGGAACTTTTTAGTCCATTATATTGAAGTCTGTGTGAGCTGAAACTTACATGGGAGATCCTGTGGCAGAAACTGAAGATGAAATAAAAAGTTGGGCTCTGGAGTATTCCCGATCGAAAGGATGGGTTCTCAATCCTGATGAAAAACAACGAAATGCAGTGATCAAGGGGCTGTCCCGGAATTCTGACCGACATGGTGAGCGGTATTGTCCGTGCCGTATTCGTTCAGGAGATAAAGAGAAAGATAAGGCCATCATTTGTCCCTGTGAGTATCATGTACATGAACTTGAACAGGCTGGTCATTGTACGTGTAATTTCTTTTACGATCCAGAATACCTCTGATATTCCGGTTTATCCGGAATATATTTTCTTAGAAATGTATCCAAATCACCCACCGGATTTCATCTTTTCATAATTATATTATTATATCAAAACCAATCAACATACATGGCATCGTATTCCGCTATTATTTCAAATGCTTCAGAGTACGTAAAAACAGGTCTAATAGATCACTGGAAACGATGGATAGTTCTAATTATTCTTTCACTCATCCAGATGTTCACTATAAACATCATACCCCTTGTCAGTGGATACCTGGTCCGAGTATATGCACAACCGGATGATATGGCCCCAGAGATAGATGAGTATGGTAAATTATTTGTCGATGGCTGGAAGATGAACATAGTTACCATTCTGTACATGATACCAGCAATTATCATCGCACTTGCATTTGGAGCTGTTGGTGTAATTTCTGCGCTAGCCGGTTTGTTTGCCGAAGGAAAAATGACTCATATTGGTGGACTTATGGTTGGAAGTATCGGACTCTTCCTCGCATTCCTGGTATTCCTTCTCATAACACTTGTGATGAACATGGCATATGTGCACTTTTCACGATCTGGCAGGTTATTAGACGCCTTTAGTATTGGAGAAATAACCCGGAATATATCTGATGGAATTGGATGGGGAAGTTACATTGTTATGTGGATTATTGTATGGTTACTGACGACAGTGTTTTTCTTCATAATTTCCGGCTTAACTATGATCCCAATTCTGGGATGGCTTGCCTTACTGGCATTAACACCACTCTGGTCAGTATTCCTTGCTAAAATAAACGGTAATGTTTATTATAACCGTCCCTGAAGGGATAAAAATAAATTTTTCAGGATTCAGGCTTCGTAACGAGCACTGGCACTGGACTTTTATGTACGATCCCAGTACTGACACTTCCAAGGATTAACCGGTCTGCCATACCTTTCCCTGATGATCCGACGATAATTAGATCAATATTTGATGTTGATACAAACTCTATCATCGAATCCACAGGATCACCTACTCGGGTATGAAATCCTATTGAAATTCCTTCTTTTTCAGCATAACTCTGAACTAAATCTCTGATGTGGTTTTCTTCCTGTTGAAGCATACTTATAAATTTTACATCACCTGTGGGTTCTTCTACTTTTACTTCACGTTCGGCTAGTTCTGCATATATCCGTGGGGGGATTGAATACATTGCATCAACCGTTCCATTGAACTGTTTTGCTAAGGTTAATGCAAAAGAAAGTGCTCGAAAGCTCTCCTTTGAGCCATCTACTCCAGCTAGAATATGGGAAAACATACTTTTCATTACCTCATGCTTCCTTAAAAATGTGCCTTTCCAGATTGTATCAAATGAAAATCAGAGAAGTGATAAAATCGCTTCTTCTCCGGTCATGTCCAGATGAATACCTGCTTCTTTTGCATCAGAATTTACTACAACCACAACCCCTTTCAGAAGTTCATCAATGTCATGTATTGAATCTCCAGAGGAGGGTTTGACTTTAACTGCCGGAATATGAAATTTCTCAAGGGCGATAACATCAATGGCACCGCATCCGACAATACCCTTATTGGTTTTTGCAAAAACGAGGTTGACTGGACCAATAGGAATGATATACCCTGATACTTCAGTATTATCCCGGAGAAATTTTATTTCTTCCATGATAGTATTCTTCTCAGATCCATTAAGCCTCTCCTCAAGACAGGGAAGAACTTCTCATTTGGATAAGATCAGTTTGTTGTATGTCTGTTCAAGCAAACAGACAATTGTGTCCCAGTCATGTTTCTTAATATAATCGTGAATAACGGACACCTCTGGTTGTCTGAATAGGTACATCTGAATCCCTTTAGCAATATCCTGAGCATTTGGCATCGCAGCATACCCACATCCTGGCAGAACATGGTCACAAGCTGCATTCAGGGGATATTGTGTAGTTACGATGGGGACATTACATGCCAATGCCTCAACACAGACAATTCCGAATCCCTCCCGCTCACTGGGGAGCACAAATACCCGGGCAGATTTTATTCTTCCGATAACCTCTTTATAATCGCGGATAAACCCTTCAAGATGAATATTATCAGAAAGTCTATAATCGTGAATTTTTTCTTGTAATTCTGACATCATCGGTCCATCTCCTATCAGTGAACAGGTGATAGTAGGATAGGTATGTACAAGAATCCTGATAGCCTCAATAACGAGTTCCGGATGTTTTTCTGGTATAAACCGGCCAACAAATATTACATCCACCTGTTTTGTAAATGGCTGGATTATGGTGATATCATCAAGAGTAATGCCATTCGGGATAATTATCGGTTCACATGTTTTTTCTTCTGCTTTCATCCGAGTTACTGTATGATGTGACACTGCAATGGAATGATGTGATAAAAGAAGCGAAAATTTTTCAGTTAGTCTCCCAAAAAATCCACCAAGACCAAGGTATTGGTACCAAAATTCTCCCCAGCATTCATGCCAGGTAATTACATAATTTTCATGTCTAAGCCATCCGATGATCCTGGATATTACAATGGGAAAATATGGGAAATTCTGACAATCTATGATGTCAACCCGAATCCTGAGAAGAACTGGAAAGAGGTGTAGAGCATACCAGACTGCCTGAAAGACTGATCGTCTCCCTCCTGTATAAAGCCCAATTGGTCGGCATACCGGGTGTATAATTAGTCCATCGCGGCGGATAATCTCATTCCCTGATCCTGTGGTCATAGGAAATACATGAACTTCATGACCTCGTTTCGCAAGACGTTTGCCAATCTCATATATCCGCTTTTCTACCCCCCCTATGGTATCCGGATAGAGCACATCATATACAAATGCAATTTTCATCGATGAAGCCACAAGATATTCGTTCAGTTACATATAGGCATGTAAACAAATGAATGAATCAGATGCGATGTATCTCATTTGCTGGTCCTGGCCTATTAGAAAAAAGAAGATATTGTCGTGACACAACCTGTATGGAATCAGACCTTGTTCAGGAGGCAATATTTCATTTGTATCATCCAAATGAGATTATTCTTTGCCTTTCTGAACCGGCTGCTGCACATATTGCTTCATCTTTAGAAAGCCGTAATATTCCGGTTAACAAAGTATGGATCCCATGTGGAACTGATGAAGATCAGCTGTGGGAGATTTTTAGTATTTTATGTACCCTCCCCCTTGATCATGAAGAAATTCTCTTCGATATCACAGCAGGGTGCCATTCGTTACCCTTCATGACCTTCCTGGCCGCTTCTTATCTCCACTCGGTCAGACATGTAACAATTCGTGGTGTTATCTATGCACCTGCTATTGGTGATGATGGATTTTGCAGGTTCGTAGACCTCAAACCCTTGATGGACATTTTGGATTGGATTGCAGGAGTCAGATCAGTTACGCACTATGTTGATGCAGAGCCAATATACAACCTTCTCAATCATCTACAAGGCAACATTCACCGGTCAGGAGAAGAACAAAATCCTCCGGTTCGTTTGACTGGTTGGGCAAGCTTACTCTGGCAATTTAGTGACGCAGTCCGCCTTGCTCGTCCGGTTGATGCGATGTATGCTGCATCAGGAATAGTCCGTGATATGGATGAAGTCAATGAAGAGCTGGTCAGGTATGCTCCATCCCTTGTTCCCGTTCTTGGAGCAACCAGGGAACTTGCAGATCTTGCAGCAGAACCTGAACCTGATCACTGCTCGGAAGAATATATTCAAAAACAGATCCGGGTGATATCATTCCAGCTTGATAAGGGATTATATCTCCAGGCAGTTACTCTTGCCCGCGAAGTACTGATAACTCTTTTAATGATTCGGATGAATGTGAATGCAAACTGGTTGGATGCTGATATCCGCCACCAGGTATCCAGAACATTGACCGGTGGAGCTTTGGATTTGCAACAAAAATCATATGACAAAACCCAATATTCAAATGATCTGATATTGTATCCAGACTGGAAAGAGTTGGTCAGGATCTGGATTCGGGTATCTGATCTTCGAAATAATCTTGCTCATTGTGGAATGAACCAGCGTGATGACAGCATCCGTTCTATCCGAAAGCGTTCGTCTGACATTCTTCCGGATATTGAACGCTTTATGGTTCTTTGTCTGTCAGGAAAAAATAATATTGAGAATATTTAGAGATTTTTAAACTGGGGCATGGTTGCCCTGATCTCTTTTCCAACTTCTTCGATGAGGTGCTCTTCATCTGCTTTGGTGAGTGCGGTAAATACAGGACGATTGACCATATTCTCAAGCATCCATTCTTTTGCAAATGCTCCTGTCTGAATTTCTTCAAGAATCTCCTGCATAGCCAGATATGATTCCTGACCAATAACTCTGGGTCCCCTGGTCAGGTCTCCAAACTGTGCAGTGTTCGAGATTGCATTACGCATTTTAGTAAATCCACCTTCATAAATGAGGTCAACGATGAGTTTTGTCTCATGGAGTACCTCAAGATATGCCATTTCCGGTGCATATCCAGCTTCAACAAGGGTTTCAAATCCTGCCCGAATGAGTGATGTCATTCCACCACACAAAACTGCCTGTTCTCCAAAGAGATCAGTCTCGGTCTCCTCGCGGAATGATGTCTCAAAGACAACTGCACGGGTGGCTCCAATTCCTTTTGCATAAGCAAGAGCAAGTTTTCGTGCATTTCCAGAAACATCCTGGTGGATAGCGATGAGTGCGGGAACACCCTTTCCTTCGGTATATGTCCGCCGAACCATATGTCCTGGTCCTTTTGGTGCCACCATGACTACATCTACATCAGCCGGGGGAACAATCTGGCCGAAGTGGATGTTAAATCCGTGTGAGAACATGAGGGTCTTGCCTTTGGTAAGTCCTTTTGCAATCTGTTCACGGTAGACTGCTCCCTGGTGTTCATCAGGGATGAGGATCTGAATAACATCTGCCTTTTTTGCTGCATCGGCGACTTCCATCACTTCAAAACCTTCACTTTTTGCCAGGTCCCAGCTCTTACCTGGACGAAGACCGATAACAACGTTAAGACCGCTATCTTTCAGGTTTAATGCCTGTCCTCTGCCCTGGGATCCATACCCGATGACTGCTATCGTCTTTGAAGAGATAGCTGACATGTCGGCATCTTTGTCATAGTATTTCTCTAACATGATAGCCTCTTGTCTTGTTCTCTTCTCATTCATTGGGGTGGACCTGATATCTTTTTTCCTTCATGTGTGATCCGAATCCGGACCATGAATGCACCATTGGTAATGTGGTGCATTGTCGCGCATTAAATGCACCACTGTAAAAGATCAACGAACCAGAGTGCTTATCTCATCAGACATCCAGGCTTCATCTGACGGAAATACCATGCAGTATGAGATCAAGTACAAACCATCCTACGCAATGCTTGAAGTGACCCTGCAACCGAATGAATCCATCACTGCTGAAGCAGGATCGATGAGCTGGATGCAGCCTTCTATTGAGGTTCATACACGGATGCGAAAAAAGGGGCTTCTTGGTTCGATAGGAATGGCCCTCATCGGCGGTCAGTCTTTCTTTGTGAATGATTTTACAGCCACAAACTCACCTGGAAAAGCCGGATTTTCAGCGGCCCCCTTAGGAGACGTAGACACCTTGCAGGTTTCACCGGGAAAAGGATTTATCATCCAGAAATCAGCGTATCTCGCTTCAGAAAAAGATGTCAATCTTGATGTGGAATGGCAGGGCTTTTCAAAGGGGTTGTTTGGCCAGGGACTTTTTATGATTAAAGTATCCGGAGAAGGACTTCTTTTTATCAATACCTTTGGAGCGATTGACAAGCATGTTCTTGGAGCTGGAGAACGGCTTATTGTTGATAACTTCCACCTGGTTGCATTTAGTGATTCATGTCAGTACCAGGTAACAAAATTTGGTGGATGGAAAGAAACTCTTCTGAGTGGGGAATTTTTAGTCACCGATATTACCGGACCCGGGGATGTGTATGTTCAGACAAAGAACATTCGTGAGATGGCTGACTGGATATGGACGCTCATTGAGCCACGGGTGCAGGCCAAGGCTCGATAAAAAGTGTGTCAGGATCATACCCTATGCTCGAACGGGGTAAATATGCACCACTTTTCTTTCAATTTTGCACCATCATTTAAAACCTTCATTGAATGGATGGAAAATTTATATGCATTCTAACGACGACATTGATCCGGGAGTGACATCCTATGAGTGATTGTTTTATTGCGCGATGAAAAGATTCGATTCCTGGATACAACGCTTCGAGATGGCGAACAGACCCCTGGCGTCTCTCTGTCTCCAACAGACAAGGTAGAGATAGCCACTGCATTATCAGACATCGGGGTTCATGTCATCGAAGCAGGGTCTGCGGTTGCCTCTGAAGGTGAACGGGAAGCTATCCGTCTTATTGCACAGGCAGGTCTGTCCGCTGAATGCTGCACCTATGTCCGGGCATTACCACAGGATATAGACTGTGCTGCTGATGCTGGGGCAGATTCAGTTCATCTGGTTGTTCCTGTTTCAGACCTTCACATAGAACGCAAGATGCAAAAGACTCGTGAACAGGTATTTTCAATGGCTATGGAAGCTGTTGAATATGCAAAAACCCGCGGTCTTATTGTAGAACTCTCTGGTGAAGATGCATCAAGAGCAGACATGGAATTTCTCCAAACCCTCTATGCTGCAGGTATTGAGCATGGTGCAGATCGGCTCTGTTTCTGTGACACTGTCGGAGTGCTTACTCCGGAAGTAACTGCGGAGATAATACCACCTCTTTGTCTTGCACCACTAAGTATACATTGTCACAATGATCTTGGGCTTGCCCTTGCAAACACACTTGCTGCACTGAAAGCCGGAGCATCCTGTTGTCATGTAACGGTCAACGGACTCGGGGAGCGTGCAGGTAACACCCCGTTCGAAGAAGTGGTTATGGCTCTTGAACATCTGTATAAGGTGGACACAGGTATAGAAACAAGAAAGATCTATCCTCTGTCGACCTTGGTTTCACGACTTACTGGTGTTCCATTTGCTACAAACAAGCCGATTGTCGGGACTATGGCATTTACTCATGAGAGTGGGATCCATGCTCATGGACTCTTCAGAGACACCCGGACATATGAGCCGATTGCACCAGAGCTTGTGGGAAGAATGCGGCGTATTGTTCTTGGGAAACATTCCGGGTCTGCCTCGGTAAAAGCCGCCCTGACTGAGCTTGGGTATTCTCCAAATCCCCGTCAGCTTGAGGAGATTGTAAAACGAATCAAGACTCTGGGTGATGAAGGACGGCGGGTTACTGATACCGATGTCATGGCTATATCAGACGCGGTCATGCTTCTCGAATGCAGGCCGGTCATCTCACTCAAGCAGTATACAGTTGTTTCAGGAACAAATGTAATTCCAACTGCTTCTGTTACCATGCAGGTAAATGGAAAGGAAGTGACTGGTGCAGCGACTGGAGATGGCCCGGTTGATGCTGCACTCCGGGTATTACAGCAGTCCGTTGCAGTGGCCGGAGACATCAGACTTGATGAGTATCATGTAGATGCAGTCACCGGCGGAACAGACGCCATGGTAGAAGTTACCGTAAAGCTTAGAAAAGATGGACACACGATAACATCACGCGGTGCCAGAACTGACATTATCCAGGCCAGCGTGGAGGCGGTCATCACGGGGATGAACCGTCTGCTGAGGGAGTATCATGAAAAGCGGAGCACAAATACTGATTGAAGGTTTAAAGGAACAGGGAGTTGACATCATCTTCGGGTATCCGGGTGGTGTTGTTCTTCCGATTTATGACGAACTCTATGATGCTGATATTCGTCATATCCTTGTTCGCCACGAACAGGCCGCTATTCATGCAGCAGATGGATATGCACGGGCAAGTGGTAAGACTGGCGTATGTCTAGCCACTTCTGGGCCGGGAGCATGCAATCTTGTCACCGGTCTTGCAACCGCATATATGGACTCAATTCCGGTAGTTGCAATTACCGGCCAGGTTCCGACATCTCTTCTGGGAAATGATGCCTTTCAAGAGTCTGATATTACTGGAATTACGATGCCGGTTACCAAACATAATTATCTGGTAACAGATGCTCGTGATCTAAAACGTATTATCAGAGAGGCTTTTCATATCGCAAGTACCGGACGAAAAGGACCTGTCCTCATTGATCTTCCAAAAGATGTCAGCACAGCAATGGTGCCTGATGTGGACGGTCCGGAAGAGCAGCCACGACTCAGAGGATATAAACCAAAATACCAGGGTCATAGCAAGATGATTCAGCGGGCAGTAGATCTTCTGCTTCAGGCAAAGCGCCCAATTATTTATGCAGGGGGTGGAGTGATTTCATCCGATGCATCAGCAGAGTTAGTTGCCCTGGCTGAACGAATGTGCATGCCCATAACCACTACCCTGATGGGTCTTGGGTGTATTCCGACAGATCACCCGCTAAACCTTGGTATGCTTGGGATGCATGGGACTGAGTATGCAAATTATGCAATAACTGAATCAGATCTGCTCTTTTCCATTGGTGTCAGGTTTGATGACCGGGTGACCGGCAAGATTGAAGCATTTGCACCACAAGCGAAAGTTATCCATATTGATATTGATCCTGCTGAAATTGGAAAAAATAAGCAGCCGGATGTTCCAATTGTCGGAGATGCTAAAAGTGTACTCACCGAGATTATTAAAAAGATCCCGGAGTCATGCCCACATCCGGAATGGTCTGAAACCGTAGCAGGATGGAAGAAAAATCATCCGCTCAGATACCGATCTGATGGGAAACTCTATCCCCAGTTTGTTATCAAAACTCTTGCTGATATCCTAGGCGAAAAGGGAGTTATTGTCAGTGAAGTAGGTCAGAACCAGATGTGGACCGCTCAGTGGTTTAAATTCACCAGGCCAAGACAGTGGATTAGTTCTGGTGGCCTTGGAACAATGGGATATGGATTTCCTGCTTCGATGGGAGCACAGTTAGCATGTCCTGACCAGCCAGTTTTTGTCCTGGCCGGAGATGGTTCATTTCAGATGAATATCCAGGAACTTGGGACGGTAGCTCAGTATAATATTCCTGTGAAAGTCATTGTTCTGAATAACCAGTTTCTTGGAATGGTCAGACAATGGCAACAGCTCTTCTACGAGCACCGGTACTCATACACTGAGCTGCCTGAAGTTCATTTTGAACGGATTGCAAAAGCATATGGTATTGAAGCTGCAACGGTCACAAAAGCATCTGATGTAAAAGCAGCTATAAGTACTGCTCTGGAACATCCTGGACCCTATGTTCTGGATGTCAGGGTTGAACGGGAAGAGAATGTGTTCCCGATGGTTCCGGCAGGAGCAAATATCAGTGAAATGATCGTCGGTCACCACACCGGTCATGAGGAGGAGTAACCATGACTGCCCATATATTCAGTGTTCTTGTTGAGGACAGCCCTGGTGTTCTCTCCCGAGTGACCGGGCTCTTCTCCCGCCGCGGTTTTAATATTGAAAGTCTTGCTGTAGGGCACTGTGAACAACCTGCGACGAGTCGTATTACCATCGTTGTTACTGGTAATGATGTTCAGATAGAGCAGGTAAAAAAGCAGCTGAACAAACTGATCGAGGTTATTAAAGTTCTTGATGTTTCTGAATATGAGCATGTTGAACGGGAACTGGCCCTGATAAAGGTAAAAGCTGAACCAGGAACGGCCCGTTCAGAGATAATGCAGATTGCAGGAATATTCCGGGCGAAAATTATTGATGTCGGGAGTGATACTCTGGTTGTTGAAGTCACCGGCGACAGTGGAAAAATTGCTGCGATTGAAGATCTGCTAAAACCATATGGAATACTGGAACTTGTCAGAACCGGAAAGATTGCTTTGCAACGAGGTTCAGCAACGGTAAGTTCAGGGAGATAATCGATTTATAAGGAAATTGCATATCAAATCGGATATATCTAAAGAATTAGATATATCCAAGGTGTTTACTCAAAATATCTTTTTTTAAAAAATCATTAAAACACACAATACCTTAATTCTAAATTTCTGATTTTTACATGAAAGAAGAAACCCCTTATGGGAAAAAAACAGAATCATATAATAAATTTTGCTGATTAAATGCAATTTTTAGTACATTCTTATGTCACGTGGATGATAAAAATGAGTCTGAAACAATTATTAATAATTGCAATGATTGTTATTGGAATGGTTGGGTTTGCATCAGCAAATTCGAATATTACCATAGATTCTATTGGCACACCTGGGGCCGGAGAGAAGTTTAACATCACCGGATCCACAACCATTGACAAGATTAAAAAAATAGGAATCGAGATCTTTCCAAAAGAATTCTGGGATGAAACTGAAGAATATGCCCGGATGAACAACTCCGGAAAAGTCCGGTATAAAGAGTTAGCAGCCTCCAGTGATTCAGTAAATCCAGTGGGAATTAATCTTGTTCGTTATAACCTTGATGGAACACAGTCATATCTGACTGTTGATGTGCCTGAAGATTATGCGTTGACTATTGTTCCTGTAAAAAAAGATGCCTCAGGGAAAGTGACTTTTTCTGCAGAGATAAATGAAAAAATTAAGAAAATACCATTCCAGCCAGGAAAATATCATGTCAATGTCTATGATGCATCCATGGAGATTGAACGTCCGGGAACAATTATGCCAAATGGATGGGACATCATAAAAAAGAAGGCTTATCCAAGCACAACTCTCTCAAATATCTGGGATCCAAAAAACGAGAAAGAAATTGAATATGCTGAATTTACAATCCGTTAATTTCAGCATACACAACAATTTTTCATTCTATTTATGATTAAAGTTAGGTTCCCATCGTTTTTGCATTTATGAAAAGGGTTTTTTTACACTCGAATCACAATCTCCGATATACAAATATCAGAGCAATCTAATGAATCCGGCAACCCTGTATGGACACCTAAAGACTATTTGCAAAACAATTGGAGAACGACCAACCGGAACACTGGCAAACCGGCAGGTAATGGAGTATATTGGAAGACATCTCGAATGCCTTGGTTATCCGGTAACATACCAGTTATTTGATTGTAAAGAATGGAATGTATCTAGAGCATCCCTGCAGTCCGGAGATCAGAACATCTGTGTATATGCGAATCCCTATTCTCCATCATGTGACCTGACCACGTCGGTACAGATTATTCGCACTCTTGAAGAACTACGTTACTCTGATGTATCTGATACTATTGTAATGATTACTGGTGATCTTTCACAAACACCATTGATGCCCAAAAATTTTCCTTTTTTTAATTTGGAATCACATCAGGAGATTATTCGGTTATTAGAAGAGAAAAATCCTCACGCTGTTATCTTTACATATCCAGGTAAAGAACTGACGCCAATCCTTATCGATGGAGATTTTTCACTCCCATCAGTAACTATCAGTGAATCAGATATTCCTTATTTACTAGATCATAGTGGTACATCCATCCATCTGTCAATTGATTCTGAAACTACTCCATCAAGAGCTGCAAATGTCCTTTGCCAGATTCCAGGTGAAGGAAAGAAGATCGTGTTATGTGCTCATTTTGACACGAAATATTATACGCCTGGTGCTCTTGATAATGCATCTGGTGTTGCAGCCCTCTTAGTCCTTGTAGATCGGCTTCGAAGGGGACCTCCAAAAAATAATATTGAGTTTGTTTTTTTGAATGGAGAAGAATGTTATAATGCCCCAGGTGAGATGGCATATTTATCATCAGATTCAGTCAATCTACAAGATATCGGTCTTGTTATTAACCTTGATGGTATTGGTCTTTGTGGCAATCCCTCAAGTGTTGCATATTTTTCAATGCCGCATACATATGAAGCAGTAGCTGAGGAAACTAGAAAAAAATATCCGGGTGTTGTTCGTGTTGATCCCTGGCCTGAAGGAGATCACATGATATTTGCCCAGAAAAATATTCCATCAATTGCTTTTTCAACCGCTGCCGAAGGGAATGTCATGAAGAATATTATCCATTCTAGTCTTGACACAATGGACAGACTTGATATCGGAAAAATTATGCATACTATTGATGCAATAGAAGCGACAGTACGAAAATTAAGTGAGATAATTGATTAAATCAGGAGAGATATCCTCCATTGTATCCTGTTGGTAATTGCCTTTGAATTAATGTTGAAGCACCAATCGGAGGTTTAATTTCCAGTGAGAAAGTACCACCTGCCATTGGACCTGCAAGTCCTGCATCAAAAAGGGCAAGCCTTATCCGAGTAGAATCTCCAGATGCAAGAATTCCTGATTTCGGAGTTACATAATCAAGAGGAACAGCATTCCCTCCTTCATTATTCCGTACATAATAATAAATCATCTGTGAGAGATCAATGGATTCTCCAGTGTCAGGAACAGATAGGCTGAAAGACAGAGACGTGATTCCTCCCTTTCCTGCATCATATTGTCCCCTGATTAATCCGTCAGTTATCGCAACAGACGAACTCTGCTTGATTCCTGCATATGTGACCTCCTGAACTTTTTGAGAAGCAAAAAAACCTGTACTTATCATACTATAGCCAAATACTGCTGCAACGACCACAAATGCAATCATGATTAAGGCAGCTTCCAGTCCTGAAAAACCTGATTCGTGGTTCATAGTATTCATCATCTTTTTACCAGATCATGTGGGTGATCCATCATAAGGTTTCAGATCTACTGATTGCTCCGCGAAAATTTTATCAAGTCTGATCGACTAATCAGTCTAGACTAACTAGTCAATCAACACGTGATCCGGAGTGGACTATGCAATACAGAACAGTACCAAAAAATGGTGATTCTTTATCCGCATTGGGATTTGGAGCAATGAGACTTCCGACAAAAAGAGGAAATATTGATGAAGAACGTGCCTCCAGGCTCATTCGCCATGCCATTGATCAGGGTGTGAATTACATTGACACTGCTTTTTCATATCATGGAGGTGAAAGTGAGAAAATCCTTGGAAGGATCCTCACGAATGGCTACCGGGAGAAGGTAAAACTGGCAACGAAACTTCCACCATGGAATGTGCAAACGAGGGAAGATATGGATAAAATTCTTTCAATTCAACTGAAACGTCTTCAGACGGATCATATTGATTATTACCTTCTTCATTCCCTCAACTCCGGTTCATGGAAAAAATTTCAGGACCTTGGAGTGTTTGAGTTTTTAGAGTCTGCTCAGCAGGCCGGACTCATAAAAAATATTGGATTTTCATTCCATGGTGACCGAAAAACATTTCGGGAGATCATTGATGCGTATGACTGGACCTTCTGTCAAATCCAGTATAATATTCTTGACGAAGAGAACCAGGCAGGAAAAGATGGCTTGCTCTATGCTGCTTCAAAAAACATTGCCGTTATGGTGATGGAACCACTCCGGGGCGGTATGCTCGCTGAAAAGGTTCCAAAAGAGGTACGATATATATATGAGAAATCTGGTTCATTACGGACTGCAGCGGCCTTTGGTCTTTCCTGGGTCTGGAATCATCCAGAGGTTACTGTGGTTTTATCCGGAATGAATGATGAAACTCATCTTGCAGAAAATATTGCAACATGTGATGCAGCAACTCCGGGCAGTTTATCAGATATGGATATCCAGGTTATCGATGATGCCCGGGATGTGTATACAAAGATGATGAAAGTCGGGTGTACTGGTTGTTCATATTGTACGCCATGTCCGTTTGGTGTGAACATCCCCATGTGTTTTTATTTTTATAACCAGTATCACATGCTTGGCGATAAACTGATGACCTGTGGATTTTATAGCATGCAACTCATGGGAGGGATGGGTTCGCCAGGAAATGCTTCTCTTTGTAGACAATGTGGAAAATGTGTATCAAAATGTCCCCAGAATATCCCAATCCCGGAAGAATTGAAAAAAGTTGCTAAAACTATGGATGGATTGACAACAAAACTGGTTTTCATGATTGCAAAGCGAATGTTTGGATCATCAATAAAGAATGAATAAATGAGATCTTCCTTATAAGATGTATCATGAACTTACAGAAATTACCAGAAACTCATATAAATAACGAAGATAAGCGGGAGAGAATAGTATCATCAGCTCTTCACCTTTTTACCACCTTTGGATTTCATGCAACACCAACATCACAGATTAGCAAAGCTGCTCATGTATCAACAGGAACACTTTTTCACTATTTTCCTGATAAACAAACTCTTATTGATGAATTATATCTTTCGATAAAAAAGGAGATGAGTTCGGTTGTCGGAAATGAAGATAATCCTGCACTTCCTACCAGAACATTGCTTGAACGGGGATTTATCCGATATATTGATTGGGGTATTGCAAATCCGGAAAAAGCACGATTCTTAACTCAGTTTCATCATTCTCCAAACATCAGCGATGCCGTTCAAAACCGGGCCTATGAAGAGTTTCGATGGATGACAGATCTGTATTCTCGAGCCATCAGAGAAGGGATTTTTTCAAATCATCCGGTTCATTATCACATGGTCATGATAGCCCAGATATTAAATGGTGTCCTAGAATTATTGACACTTCATGATGGAGACATGTCTGATGAAGAAATAATTGCAGCGGGAATCGAAAAAATTTTTAAATAATTTTTAATTTGTTATTGATGGTGTCGTACTTTCTCAATTTCCATGAGGTACTGTTTTAAGTTTATTTCTAATTCGTCCGATGATTTTTTTTCAAAGTTTGGAAAAAGTGACCAGAAAGAGAGAAAATCAAATTTTTCCTTCAATATGTCCCTGACTTCTTTTTCATAACGGAACATGATTCGGGTGTTCAGATTGAGTTGGTGAACATTATCATATGCTCCAAATCTGCTGTTGTCAATGGATTTTCCTTCCTGGACCGCTTGTATATATGCAATATTCGCCCTGATCAGATCCCTGACTATAATTCCGGAATGTGCTGATACCATAATATCAGCCGGGAATGTAAGCAACATTTCCAGTGTATTCAGGTAGAGATCTGTTCTTTCGTAATCAAGGTATGGAATCGGATCCTCAACCAGGTCTCCAACATAGAGGATTGAATCTTTCCGGTCAAAACATAGTGAGGAATCTATCGTATGCCCAGGAGCATAAATAAATTCAACATCATCATCTTCAAATGTTAGCCGGCTATCAAAGGTCATATTTGGTAGAGTTATTGTTACAATTCCCCGAGTCATCGATGAATGAGATATCAGGTCATACTCACCCCGCTCTTTTAAACGATCCCGGCAGGTGGAATGGCCGATTATAAGATTATGTGAAAATTCGCAATTCCCCCATACATGGTCCCAGTCTGAATGAGAATTAAATATCACCATTTGTTCCGGATGCGAGATAGTACCTAATTCATTTTGAACTTTTTTCATCGATTCCGGACCGAGGTGTGTATCACACAAAAATGTGAATCTGCTTCCGATGATGAGCAGAACAGAAATATTATCATCAAAAGTTAGAATTCTTGTCCGGGGGGAGAGAATGGTGCATGAAATATCACTCATGATTTTCACGTACCACGTTGCGTTCGGAATGCACCCGCTGGAACTATCATGTCAAATCTGACTCCATTACCTGGAATCCCTTCTTCAGAAATAATAATGCCCGTTAAATGTAATATCTCCCTGATAAGAAAAAGACCGAGTCCGGTATTTTTTCCAAATCCTTTCTTAAAGATTTTTTTCTTATCTTCAGTACTAATTCCGACACCGTTATCAGTATACCGAAGAATGAGATCTGGATCATGGTTGACATATGAAAGTGATATCAGGGTAACTTTTTCACCATGACGAATTGAATTGTCAATAAGATTGTATAACACCTTTTCAAACATAGGGTCAGCATACACCTCTATGTGTTCATCTGGCAAAGAGACAGATACATCAGAAAGGAGAGAGGCAATGTTTCTCTTTTTCATAATCTCCTCTACTCGTTGCCATTTCGGGGGGTTTATTCCCAGATCCTGGTATTGTCGTGTAAAATCAATCAAAGCCTGAATGTCTTCTCCGGATTTAACAATATTTCGTATCCAGGTTGACTCAGGGTCTTCTTTCACCTTGTATCCTAATAGTTCACAATAAGAGATGACCACCATAACCCTGTTTAAGATATCATGTCTGGTAATGCTGTTGAGAATTGAAAGTTGATTATTTGCCTGGCTGATAGCATTTTGTGTTCTTTTTATCTCATCGATATCCTGGATGAGAAGGAGCCCATGAGGAGCATCATGAATAGATATTGACCTGATATAGAGAGTTACAAATTTCCTCCGGTTATCAGGAAGAACTATCACGGTCTCTACTGCCTGACTGTCATAAACTGCCTTACAGTAAAATTCCTTATCAATATCCGGGAAAAACTGAAAGTCTTCAAGTTTTTTGTTAACCAGAAGATCCTTTGAGAGACCGATAAAGGTTTCACATCCTTTATTAATTTCAATAATTTCCCCGGCATCAGAGAGGATCATCAGCGGATTTGGGACCTCGTGAAAAACTGTTGAAAACTTCTCTTCACGGTATAATATTTCCTTTTCAAGAGTAACCCGCTCAGAGATATTTACAAAAGCGGAAAAAACTGCCTTTTCACCGAGATAATCAATAATATTAGCGGATAGCGATGCGTATACAACTTCATTATTGTCTTTTTGAAACGATACTTCAAAATCAGAGACCTGTTTTTTTGTTGAAAGGATCTCAAGAATTTTTTCCTGGTTCATTGCTGTGATAAATCGTTCTGATACTTTTTTTCCTATCCTCTCATATGGTATAATAGAGAAGAGGTCTGCAGCTTCATTGTTAATTTCCAAAATTGTTCTGTCTGAAAGTTTGGTAATCACGATGGGAAAAGGTGCTTTTTCAATGAGCAACCGATAATTTTCAGCTCCTTTTCGTATTAGGTCAGCACTATGAGCAAGATCATTTTTTCGTCTGATCTGATAATATCTGACAAGAAATGCACAATCAACTATTGCCAGTATCAGAAGAAAAGTAGTTGAAGTAAAAGTAAACCGTGTTGCGTCATCAAATATGATAGTCCTAAACCACCGGTCAGCAAGCCACCAATATGGAAACAAGATAAGTGCCAGTAAAAGAGCGATAAAAAATGCACCCGTTACTGGATCCTGTCTCCATTTTGTTATCATTGGATGCATTATTTCTCCGGGCTTCTGATATAAGGTAATTGTTTATATCCTCTTCTTACATATGTAGTATCCTGTGGATCAGGAACAGTCAGATCTATGCAATGAAGAAATAGCCCGACCACCAACAATAATTTATCTATCTTTATTTTTTTTACTGGTGTGTCTTCATTCACTTGGTGCGAAATATTTCGTCTTTTCCTATCCGATTGTTCCAGGTGTTTCATCTTTTTACCTGATTGTGGCATTCATGATCGTGTGTGCATTATGGTTTGGAATGTGGGGAGTATTTGCTGCGTATTTTGGATGTGTTATTGGAGCGGGGATTCTGAGCGGGCTCCCTTTAGATGTTTCTCTCTACTGGTCAGTAGCAGATCTTTTGCAGGCTTTCATTCCCTTGATTGCATTTCGGTATTTTCATGCAGACCCAGTTCTTCAAACCTGGCATGATCTGATGGTATTCATGATATTTGGAGTGATTCTCAATAATCTCGCTGGTGCTATCTGGGGAGCATTTACGCTTGAAATCGGAGGAATAATCTCATCCACCCAGCTTTTGAATACTATGGGAAGCTGGTTTATTGTAAATATCATAGTGAGCGGATGTATTGCGCCATTTCTATTATATTTTGTAACTCCTTGGATGAAAACACAGGATTTATACCAAGGGGTTAAGCCTCTACCGAGTTGTTACTTAAAAAAACATACCTTTAATAAAATACGTTCGTGAATTCAACAAAAAATGATTGATCATTCCAGCACCATTGATTATTCCAGACCTGACATTGCTTTACTTCTTTCCCATGGATATTATCCGGTGGATATGCATCTGCATACTACTCATTCAGATGGAATAACACGGATTGAGGATCTGATCAGATATGCATCAGATCGGCAGATAGGGGTTGCAATAACTGATCATAATGAAATTAGTGGTTCTCTTCAGGCTTTATCAATCAGATCAGATGTTCTTATTATCCCCGGTATTGAACTTGAAACACAAGAGGGTCCACACCTCTTGTTTTATTTTTATACAGGAGGTGATATGCAGGATTTTTACGATGAATTCTCCCGGCGGCGAACAGAAAAAACACCAGGACTTCCGAAAAATCTTCCAGTTCTGGACTGTCTGCTTCTTGCCGAATCATATGATTGTCTCCGGATAGCAGCTCATCCATTTGGGTATTATGGGATTAATCGCGGTGTTCTCAAATGCGTTGAAAAACAGATGCTTCCAGGAATTCTTGATCATATTGATGGTATTGAGGTTATCTGTGGAGGCATGATCGAGAGCCTGAATAAAAAGGCTATTGCATATGCAGAACATCATAAAATCCCTTATACTGGCGGTTCAGATGCACATATTTTATCAGATGTCGGAAATGTTGTAACTGGTGTTCAGGCTGATTCAGTTGAAGATTTTCTCAAAGGCGTTCTGAAACGAAAAAATGTTGTCATGGGCAGGCCAGGAGGTTATATTGCCAAAGGTGCCACCGCTGGAGTAATTGCCTGGAGTTTTGTCCCATATTCGCTTTCAAAACTGGGTGCACATTATTCTGTACAAAAAAGAAGAACCTCACATCTGATAACATCCTGTCAAAGAAAATTCCCGCAGTACAGTAATCGAAAAAAAGGATATGATTGTTCAGAGGAGCGGAGAGAAAAGCCTTGAAATAGATTGTTTTATCTTTATTTTTGTAGGCAGGGCTTCAAACCGTTCTTTTGTTAGTTCAGTACAGACCTGAAGATCATGAATAAAAAATTCTTTCAGTTCTTTTGCTATGGTATGATCATACATGATGGTATTTGTTTCAAAATTGAGTCTGAAACTTCTGACATCCCAATTTGCACTTCCAACGGAAGCAGCTACCTCATCTACTACAATAGTTTTTGCATGGATAAATCCGGTATCATAGGTATACGCTCTGACTCCGGATTCTACCAGTTGCTCAATGTAGGAATATCCTGCCCAATAAACAAACATGTGATCAGGTTTTGCCGGCATCATGATCCGAACATCAATCCCTGATAGTGCTGCCATCCGGAGGGCATCCATAATGCTTTCATCAGGAATGAAATAGGGTGTCTGAATGTATACCGAATCTGATGCAAGGGTGATGAGTTTCAGATATGATTCTTTTATCGGGTTCCAATAAGTATCCGGGCCTCCAGACACGATCTGGATGGGAACCCAGGCATCAACCGGGGCACCATTATCCGGGAAAAATCGTGGTGAGTACTCCAGGGTATCGTCCTTTGCAGCATAATTCCAGTCAAGAAAGAATCGCATCTGCATTGCCAGAACGGCGTCTCCCGATACTTGTACGGCAGTGTCCCGCCATGGTGCCCATTGGGGAATTCTGCTTAAATAATCATCTCCAATATTAAAACCGCCAATGAATCCCACTTTTCCATCGATAACAGCAATTTTTCTATGGTTTCGGTAATTAAGTCGGGGGTGAGATATATTCATGAGTGATGGAAAGAAGAATGCAAGTTTTCCTCCTGCCTTCTGGTAAGGTTCGAAAAATTTCTTTCCCGGTCCGGCACAACCAAGACCGTCACCCAGGAATCGAACAGTTACTCCGGCTTGTGCACGTTCGGTCAGAGCTGCAAAAACTTCGTTTCCAATCTCATCATCTTTGAGAATATAATATTCAAGGTGAATATGATCCTGCGCTCCTCGAATGGCATCAACCAAGGCTTTAAATTTATCATTTCCATCAATAAATACGCTAACTTCATTTCTCACCGTAACTGGTGCTTTATTGCTCTCCATGAGCATGAACATCATCCGTTTATACGCATCAGAAATCGGATGCTCTCCTGGTACATCATTCACAAAGAGTTCTTTCTTTTGGGATTCAATGATGGTTGTAAGACTGTCATCGTCCTCTTTTTTTACTCTGAACATTCGCTCCCGGTAAAAACTCTGACCAACAAAGAGGTAGAGAATAAAGCCGACAACCGGAAGGAGAAGAAGTGCCATAAGCCAGGCAATAGTCGCTGTGGGATTTTTCCTCTCAATAAAAACAACCGTGATGGCAAAGAGTATATTGACGATAAAAATTATAGGGAGAATGAAATCATTCAGGAATAAAACCAAATCATGTATCATACTGTCCACCTGTATGGTATTTCATTATTCTTTCCTTAATAGAAGGATATGGATCTGATACTCTCCGCTCACCTGCCCGGACATTCTTCATACATCGCCGGTTTTATTACTCTTTTGAACGATGTACTGATTTGGTTCATATGTCTTTTTCATATCATATCAGAACGATAAGACCGGATGAGATACATATTCCCATTGAATGGGCACGGGATGTCGGATGGAATCCCGGTCTTTATGATGCAGAATGTCATTATCCGGTTGATCCTGATGGCTGGTTTTGTGCTGAACATGAGGATGAGATTCTGGGAGTTGGTGTTGCTACTAATTATGACAACACTTTTTCTTTTGGTGGTTTTTACATTGTAAAGGAACCATTCCGGCATCATGGTATCGGATGGGATATCTTTTCTGCGATGCTTCGACATGTGGGTGATAGAAACTTTGGTGGAGACGGTGTTTATGAGATGCAGGATAAATATCATGATAAGATAGGTCTTCAGTTTGCATACCGAAACATCCGATGGCAAGGTATTGGTAATGGAACTGATCAGCCGGATCTTGTATTCGCAACAGATGTGCCGTTTGATTCTCTTCTTCAATATGATACTGCACACTTTCCGGTTCAAAGAGAAGTATTCCTAAAAAACTGGATAAAACAACCAGAAGGAACAGCTCTCGTGAAGATCGATAACAAGGAACAGATCAATGGGTATGGAGTTATCCGCAAATGCTATGAAGGATACAAAATAGGGCCCATCTTCGCTAATTCCCCTGCAATAGCAGATGAGTTATTTGATGGGCTTACTGCAACAATTTCTGGTGAAATGGTATTTTTCGATACACCTGAACCAAATTCTGCAGCTGTCCGAATGGCTCAAAAACGTTCAATGACTCAGGTGTTCGGAACTGCACGGATGTATACGAAAAAGATGCCATCCCTCCCTCTTGACGAAATTTTTGGAGTTACCACCTTTGAGTTAGGGTGATACGTTAATCAAATATTTTATTTTTCTCCTTATTTTAGTATATATAACCTATGCCATAAAATCGTGACATTAATATTCTGTTCTCACCTACCATGTGGGTTCCTTTCATGATTGTGCGTCGTGTTGTTATCCATTTTGTGTGTTTGATGTGTGTTTCGTCATTATTTCTGGTTTCTTCAGCAGCCGGAGCAATGAGTATTGATTCCTTTACACCAGTAAGTGGGGCAAATACCGGCCAGGTTACGATTACCATAACCGGAAGTGGTTTTCAAAGTGAAATAATTGATCAAATATTGCTAAATCAATCGATTACCAATAGAATACCATGTTCAAGTTTTTCAATTCATTCGGATACCCAATTGTCCGTTACTTTTGATATCGCCCAACAAGAAGTCGGTTCGTACCAAATATGGATGAAGACTCGCTCATTAGCAACATATGTGAGTCAGATTCCTTTTAAGATAATGTATCCAGTATCTCCCAGGATAACTACTATTACCCCTGATTCAGGTCAGGTAAACGATCAACCATTCTCATGTACGGTGACGGGAAGTGGTTTTACTTTTGACTCTCTTGTTGAACTGGTACATGAATCCGGGACCATTTATCAGGCATCTACAGTAGTTCATAATGGGGATAGTCTTTCAGCTTCATTTTCAGTTGATACTGAACATGGTGGGGTGTATCATATCCAGGTTGTCAATGGTGATGGTCAGGTATCATCCGAACTTGTTTATTTCACTGCGATTGGCATTCCTCCTGTTGTAACAGGTGTCCAGCCAGAAATCGGATTAACTTCAGAGGAGAGGATTGAGGTAACCGTCACCGGTTCTGGGTTCCTTGACGGTTGTGTTCTCCATCTTCGTGATCCTGAAAGTGGTGAGATCGTTGTGAGTTCAGGACCAACGGGGGTGAATGAAGGGGGAAACAGTTTTCAAGGTATTTTTGATCTTTCCGGATTATCTGTCGGTGATTATGTGGTACGAGTGGTCAATCCAGACGGTCAGAGTAATGCCGAGGATGTGGTATTCAGTATAAGTCATCCTGTTCCTGTTGTGATTTCGGTGAACCCGGATTCCGGATTAACATCAGAGGAGAGTGTTGAGGTAACTATCACTGGATCAGGTTTTTTAGACGGTTGTGTTCTCCATCTTCGTGATCCGGAAAGTGGTGAGATCGTTGTGACTTCAGGACCAACGGGGGTGAATGAAGGGGGAACCAGTGTTTGTGGTAGTTTTGATCTGTCCGGAGTAACTGTGGGGGACTATATAGTAAGAGTGGTCAATCCAGATGGTCAGAGTAATGTCGAAGATGTGGTATTCAGTGTGGTTCATCCTGCTCCTGTTGTGATTTCGGTGAACCCGGATTCCGGATTAACATCAGAGGAGAGTGTTGAGGTAACCGTCACTGGATCAGGTTTTCTTGACAGTTGTGTCCTCCGTCTTTGTCATCCAGATAGTGGTGAGATCGTCGGGACTACAGGATCTACGGTGGTAACTGAAGAGGGAACCAGTGTTCAAGGTACTTTTGATCTGTCTGGGGTGACTGTGGGGGCCTATATAGTAAGAGTGGTCAATCCAGATGGTCAGAGTAATGTCGAAGATGTGGTATTCAGTGTGGTTCATCCTGCTCCTGTTGTGATTTCGGTGAACCCGGATTCCGGATTAACATCAGAGGAGAGTGTT
>JABNAD010000077.1_pt1 | contig 93216 bp, 84 predicted proteins | sample 7240381 | NCBI WGS metagenome assembly JABNAD01 (sample SAMN11332834, study PRJNA596920) | anaerobic digester metagenome | biome: digested sludge; isolation source: digested sewage sludge-derived enrichment culture grown on H2/CO2 | place: Germany: Goettingen | reverse complement strand
TCCGTGGGTGCGTATGCTCCGGAATAATCAAGAGGTAGTTGCTCGGGTGCTTACCATCTTACGATTTTAGCTAATTCATCATTCGCATTCCGACTATCGTATCCTTGCAAATTGTCAGGCACAAGATTTTTAAGCGAATCAACACGAGCGTTTATTGCGGCAATATCAGCATTGTACTTATCAATATCGCTCTGCTTTTTCGCTTTAGACAATAGGTCTTCACTCATTTTCTTTGCCAGTTCGACACGTTTAATAATAAGGTCTTTATCTTTCCTGAACTCATCGGTAAGATAAGCAATACTGTCGGCAACGGTAACTGTACCTTGTTCCGTTAATTCCACAACCTTAAAATTAAGATCTCCGTATGAATTAGGATTTCCTTTTAAGATATGCTCACGAATGGTTTTCTCATAAACACTGTTTGTATTTGTGCCACCACAGGACACTAAGAAAACCGCAACTAATAGATAGATTACATTTTTCATAACTACATTTATATTTAAGAGTTTGAACTAATTTAATGTTATCGCAGGAAGTTTTGATGATAGATTGTACACAATCAAAACACCGGCTTCTTTTCTTGGTTTCGTTCGGGTATATTCTGTAAAAGCTTTCATCACCCATTCCCTGAACGCTTGTGCTTCAAACGACGCTATGCGATAGCTGACAAAAATCAATGCTTCCAGATTATATAAGGTCATTTCGCATTGGCGACCATTATTCTCGTATTTGTGTATTTGGGTAACATCCTCTTTATGAAGTAATCCTGATTTGAATATGCTCCGAAGATTGTTGCCAATCGTATTAACAAACACATTAAACAGATCAGCCATCTCGTGTTTTGTCATCCACAGGGTGCAATTTACGAGTTTTGCTTCAACAATCAGTTGATTCTCATCGTTTTCTTTGATTTTGATATATCCTCGTTCCATATTTTATAATTCTTCATTTTGTTGAATATTAAAACCGATACGTTTACGGGGCTTATTTTCTTGCTCTTTTTGGGAAGCCAATTCCGTTAACGCTTGATAAATATCGCTGAACTGCATATTGGTTTCTATCATAAAATCCTCCAATTTACGATTTAATTCTGCATAGCCCAGTGCATATTGACGTAACGCTACAAAGGCTCTCATAATTGAAATATTGACCTGAATAGCTTTCTTGCTTTTCAATACGGAGGAAAGCATGGCCACTCCGAGTTCCGGGAATGCCATTATAAAGGAAGAACCAACATTGTATCCGGGGGGTATCACATTTTGTGACACCCCTAATCTGATAGCTTCATCGCTTTCTTCCCGTGTTAGTTCAAACATAAAGTCAGGAGCAGGAAACCTGTCAATATTACGTTTGACAGCTTGCTTCAAAGCTCTTGTTTCAACTTCATACAACTTGGCGAGGTCATAATCCAACATAACCCGTACACCCCTGATATCGTAAATCTTGTTTTGAATAATTTGTAGTTCCATGATATTGTGATTTATTGATTTACAGCTAATTTTTCTCCCATGCTTTTAACTTTTCCGGCAAAAGCATTCATGTCGTGGCTTATTTTTGAATCAGTTATCCTTGCATAGATTTGCGTTGTTCGGATATTGGTATGCCCTAACATTTTACTCACACTCTCAATAGATACTCCCTTGCTAAGTGTCAGAGTTGCAAACGTATGACGGGCAAGATGGAACGAAATTTCCTTATCAATCCCACATAATGCACCGATTTCTTTCAGGTAAGCGTTCATCTTTTGATTACTTGGAACAGGAAGTATTCGATTATCCGGCAAAGTGCCTTCGTATTTCTCCAATATTCTTTTGGGAATATCAAGTAATGGGATTGAAAACGTTACATCTGTTTTTTCTCTTTTGCCAATGATCCACAGATTACCGTCGAAAGAGGTGCGGATATTTTCTTTACGCAATTTCTTTACATCTATATATGCTAATCCACAAAAACAGGAAAAAACAAAAATATCACGCACTTGTTCCAATCGTTTTGTAGGAAACCTTTTCTCCATAATGGATTCGACTTCTTCTTGTGTCAGGTAACCTCTGTCGACTTTCTTAATACGGATTCTGTAATTGGCAAAGGGATCGGCTTTAATCCAGCCATTGTTTTTAGCGATAATAACGATACGTTTGAAAAACTGCATAAACTTGGCAGTGGTATTTGCATTACAACCGCAAGTGGTTAACAGATAAACCTCAAAATCAGTGATAAACTGGTGATTGATTTCCTTGAAAGAAATATCACTCAGATTATACCTCTCTTTGATAAAATTGCAGAGATGTTTTCTTGTGACTTCATACTTCTGATAAGTCGCTTTCGACTTACTAATGCCAATGAGTCGCTCAACATCTTCATTGTGACGGGTAAATTGTTCAAGTAGATTGTGAGCGTTTGTTGTTCCGCCAAGGAAGTAATTCTTCACTTTTTCTGCAGTAACGTTCGCATCACTCAGCAAAAGTTCATTATATACATTAAATAAAGCGGATTTGGTTTTGTCAATGATAGAATTGATTTCAACGACCTCGCTGGTTCGTCCAACTGCTCTCCCTGCCTTCACTTCCCAAATTGCAGGATCAACATCTTTTTTAATGCCAAACCGTGCTTCTTGCTTGTCGATGGTTATTCGACAGAAAATAGGGGTATGGCCATTTGCTTTTGTCTTGTCTCTTTTCAGAAAAAAGAGCACTCTAAATGTACTTCTCATAACTCAAATTTTAATGTTACAAACTTAGTTTAACTATCTCAATTTGAGTATTGTGCAATGCTGCCAAATCCAGACAACAGACTGCCAATTTTGGACAATTCGTACCCCTTTTTAAAAAATTCCAAAAGGGGTACGATTTAGAGCGCAAAGTATGTCCCTTTTTGTCATTTTTCTGTCTTTTTCACCGGATTGTATAGAAGCAAAAAACCCTACAAGTCATTGAACTTGTAGGGTTTGTCTACTTTTTGGCTGCTCTTGGCTTTGCCTTTCAGCGGAGAGAGAGGGATTCGAACCCCCGGAAGCTCTCACTTCAACGGTTTTCAAGACCGCCGCGATCGACCACTCTGCCATCTCTCCTTGCTTTTTGTTCAAAAAGCGAGTGCAAAGGTATAATTATTTTCGAAAACAAAAAAGGTTACATCAAAATTTATTTCACAGAACGGCGGTCTCTCGTATAAAAAAGGAAAATAAACACTATCTTTGCTGAAATTTTAGAAATTAGAAATGTTATTTACCGAACTTCCACTGTGCGATGCCCTTCAAGACGGGTTACAGGCAATGAACTTCAAAGAAACTACACCTGTCCAGGAGCAAGCCATACCCGTTATTCTCCGGAAAAAAGATGTTATCGCCTGTGCACAGACGGGAACAGGTAAAACAGCTGCCTTTCTGCTTCCGTTGCTGAACAACCTGCAGACCGAGCCGCACGAACATCATAAGGTAAACGCCATTATCATGGCACCTACCCGTGAGTTGGCGCAACAAATCGATCAGCAGATGGAAGGATTTTCGTACTTCACACCGTTCTCATCGGTAGCCGTTTACGGTGGCAACGATGGGGATGCCTGGGAGGTACAGAAAAAAGGGCTGCTTAGTGGTGCCGATGTGGTGATTGCCACGCCGGGCAGATTGCTGTCGCACATCAACCTGTATAACATTGACTTTTCAGGCGTGAAGTATTTTATTCTGGATGAAGCTGACCGGATGCTCGATATGGGTTTCTTCGACGACATTATGAAGATTGAAAAATTGTTACCGAAAGATCGCCAAACGATCATGTTTTCAGCAACAATGCCCCCAAAGATCCAACAACTGGCAAAAACTATTTTACACGACCCCGAGGAGATTACCATCGCTGTGGCGCGTCCGCCCGAAACCATTTTGCAAACAGCCTATATTTGCTATGAATCACAGAAAATTGAGATCGTTAAACAGTTGTTCTCCGACAAAAAGCCCAACAAAGTAATCCTTTTTTCAGGAAAGAAACAAAAAGTCAAGGAAATTGCCAAAACGCTTCGTAAAATGGGACTGTCTGCTGACGCCATGCATTCTGATCTGGAACAGACAGAACGCAATTCAGTCATGCACGAATTCCGCAACGAAAGAGTGGATATTCTGGTTGCTACCGACATCGTTTCACGGGGTATCGATATCGATGACATATCACTTATCATAAACTTTGATGTACCCTACGATGCAGAGGATTATGTTCATCGCATCGGACGTACGGCACGCGCAGGAGATTCGGGAATGGCCATAACGTTTGTCTCGCCCGACGAACAACTTCGTTTTTCAAGGATCGAGAAGTTTCTACAAAAAAACATCTACAAAATACCCGTTCCCCCGGAGTTGGGTGACGTTCCCGAATACAATCCCGAAAAACGGCGAAAAGAGGGCAGAAAACATTCTGATAAACCTCAAAGAGGCATAGGGAGAAAACGCACCCAGGAATCAACGGAGAAAAAGGCACAAAAAAAGACTTCTAAAAAAACACAAAGCCGGCCTGACAAAAATAATCAAACCGGCTCCTGATTTCGATATTACAGGATTACAAGCAATCTGCTTCCTGCTCCAACTCAATGATATCCATTCCTTTCATAATGGCTTCTTCATTCATTGGCAAAAGCTTATGATGACGTTCAGGCAACGTTTTCTTTAACCCTTCCATAACGTTTGCCAACTGAACCATGGGTGATATCTTAAGTAATCCGCCCAATACAATCATATTGAACACCTTTGTGTTGTTCATTTTCATGGATTCGTCCATAGCCTTAATCCGGTAAACGTTGATATCCTTACGCCTGGCTTTATGGCGAATTCCGTAATCGTCGTATATAAGTGCTCCGCCCGGTTTTATCTTTTCTTCAAACTTATCCAGCGAAGGCTGATTCAACACGATGGCCACGTCGTACTGGTTAACGACCGGTGAACTGATGGGTTTATCACTGATAATAACGGTTACATTGGCCGTTCCTCCACGTTGTTCGGGCCCGTAAGCCGGGAACCAGGACACCTCTTTGTCTTCCATAATACCGGAAAAAGCAAGAATTTTACCCATCGATAAAACTCCCTGGCCGCCAAATCCCGAAATAACAATTTCTTGCAACATATTTTTCAAGTTAAATATTCTTTAAATCTCCTATTGGAAACACCGGAAACATATTCTCGGCCATCCAGTCGTTGGCTTCGGCAGGCGTCATTTTCCATCCGGAGCTACAGGTTGATACAACCTCAACGATGGAGGTTCCCTTACCGGCCATAGCATTTTCGAAAGCCAGCTTTATCATCCTCTTGGCTTTCTTGACCGCTGCTGCGGTATGAACGCTTACGCGGGTGGCCAAACAGACACCATCGAGCAATGCCAGCAAATTGAGTATTTTAAGTGGGCTACCCATGGTTTGCACATCACGTCCGTCCGGGCTGGTGGAGGTTACCATCTTACTGAGTGTTGTCGGCGCCATTTGTCCGCCAGTCATCCCATATATTCCGTTATTGATGAAAATAATAGCGATATTCTCCCCACGGTTGGCAGCGTGGATGGTTTCTGCAGTACCTATAGCTGCCAGGTCGCCGTCCCCCTGATAGGTAAACACCATTTTGTCGGGATTCAGCCGTTTTGCTGCAGTTGCTAAAGCGGGCGCACGTCCGTGAGCGGCTTCCTGCCAGTCGATATCCAGGTATTTGTATGCGAAAACCGCACATCCAACCGGGGCAATTCCGATCGTCTTTTCCTGTAGGTCGAGTTCTTTAATAACTTCGGCAATGGTTTTGTGAACAACACCGTGCGAACAGCCGGGGCAATAGTGCATATGGTTGTCGTTCATAATTTCCGGCTTGGCGTAAACCAGGTTTTCGGGGCTAACTATACTGTTTATATCCATAATTTTATCTTTTTGAAAATCTGTATAAAAAATAACAAACAACGGCGCAAGCCCCTGTAATCCACGTAAGTTTCATGTTTTGGCCAGAAACGAAATAAACGACTATTGTTGCTAAGAAGAAAAGCAAAAACAGCATCGAAAATAATTGTTGTAATTTTGGGCTCACGGCTGTACGTTTTTTTATTTTACTATTTTTTCCTTTAATGCATCCAATACTCCGTCGGGAGTAGGAACGATTCCACCCAGACGTCCGTAATGTTCAACGGGTACTTTCCCGTTTACGGCCAATCGCACATCTTCCACCATTTGTCCGGCATTGAGTTCCACAGTCAGCATACCTTTCACCTTATCGGCATATGTATGGAGTATGTTGCTTGGGAAAGGCCACAACGTTATGGGGCGGAGAAGCCCAATCTTTATGCCCTCCTTCCTAGCCATATCTATGGTTTTAAGACAGATACGGGCTGCCGAACCGAAGGCAACCAGCAAATAGTCGGCATCCTCGCATGCAGTCTCCTGATAACGAACCTCTTCCTGTTCAATTACCCTATATTTTGCCTGAAAACGCTCGTTGTTTTTTTCCATGAGAGCTGCATCCAACTCCAGTGAAGTTATGATATTGGGGCCTCTGTCTTTTGTTTTTCCAAGTGTTGCCCACGGACACTGTTCGCGAATTTCCTGTTCGGTACGGCGACGCCGGTACTCCGGAAGTTTCACTTTCTCCATCATTTGCCCGATAACACCGTCGGTCAGTATCATGGCCGGATTACGGTATTTGAACGCCAGATCAAAACCCAACGATACAAAGTCTGCCATTTCCTGAACGGAATTGGGAGCCAGCGTGATTAGCCTGTAGTCACCGTGCCCCCCGCCCTTTACGGTTTGAAAATAATCAGACTGTGAAGGTTGAATTGTGCCTAATCCCGGTCCGCCACGCTGTACATTTACGATAAGACAGGGCAACTCCGCGCCGGCAAGGTAGGAAATTCCTTCCTGCTTAAGGCTGATTCCCGGACTCGAGGAAGAGGTCATGGAATATTTTCCGCAAGCGGCACCACCGTATACCATGTTGATGGCCGCTACTTCACTTTCAGCTTGTAGGACAACCATCCCTGTAGTTTTCCATGGAGCGGCCTCCATAAGTGTTTCTATAATTTCGGATTGTGGGGTAATGGGATAACCGAAGTATCCGTCTACACCGTAGCGGATTGCCGCATAAGCAACAGCTTCGTTTCCCTTCATTAATGTTACATCTTCTGTCATAATTTAAATTCAGTTTTTTTGATCTCCTAATGAGTATTAGACTTAAAAAACAAAACGTTCACTTATTTATCCAATCGTTTACGATAAACGGTTAAACATCCTTCGGGACAAACGGTTCCGCAGTTAAAGCAACCGATGCACTCTTCCGGGTTTTTCATGTAAACGTAATGATAGCCGCGATCATTCACTTCCCGCGGTTGTAATTCCAACACGTCCGTAGGACATGACACAACGCAAAGATTGCAACCCTTGCAACGTTGCGTATTAACAACTACATAACCTTGTACTTTTGCCATTTTATTTATTTGTGGTTTTTGTTGGTTTTTGCAAAATTAGTCGATGTTTCAAATGTTTTCAACTTTTCTGTGTTAAATATTTCCTTTAAGTATTTTAATACTATCCTGGTAAAGAGCCGGATTATAATTAAACCTCATCTATTCGCGACAAAAAAGTATAAATTTTATCAAAAAACTGGAAACAAGAACCGAACCAACATAAAAAAGTTCGAAATATAACTTGGGTAAATATTTAATTTTTCACCAAAAGAACGCGTCGTTCACCATCCATTTGCCCTGGACTTTCATCACTTGTTCAATGACATCACGGGCAACTCCTTCACCACCCTTGACGGGTGAAACGTAAATGGAAATATCCTTAATTTCAGGACAAGCATCTGCAGGAGCCACCGGTAAACCCACTTTTTTCATGACCAAATAATCGATAATGTCGTCGCCCACATAGATGATCTCTTCCGGGTCGAAGCCGGTTTTATCCATATATTCCTTCAACTGTTCGGTTTTATCGTACGATTTCAGGTAGATGTGCCTTACACCGAGTGACTCCAGGCGGCGGCGGACAATTTCCGAACGTCCTCCGGTTATCACTGCTACATCCAGTCCAGAACGTATCGCGTGATGAATGGCATAACCGTCCCGCACGTTGGTTGACCGCATCGGCTGGCCGTCTTCGGCAAGCGTTACGGTTTGACAGGACAAGACTCCGTCCACATCGAAGATAAACGACTTAATTTTGGTAAGATCGTAATTAATTGCGCTCATGCAAATTTATAAATTTTTAGACATTTAGATTTATAGATTCAGTGCACTGTCAAAACGTATACTTTCCCAGATGCACCTTTTCCCACAACAACTGATCGCCATTGTTGGGAGAACGGGGTTTTTCTTTTTTCCCGAAAGAAATGACACAGAGCACTTCCAGCGGCATAGGGACATCGAGTATCCCGTTAATGTATTCTCCGGAAGTGATTGTTTCAGAAAAGTCACGGTTCCTGACCTGTACCCAGCAACTGCCGATCCCCAGTTCTTCGGCCTGTAACTGCATATTGATGGCAGCGATAGAGGCATCTTCAATCCAAGCATCGGTTTCAAGCGGATTTCCAAGAACCACAACCGCCAGTGCCGCATCTGCAATAAAAGCAGCGCTCTGAGCCTTGCACCTGGAAAGTTTTGCAAGCATCTCCCGGTCTTCCACGACCACAAACTCCCAGGAATGTTTGTTTTTGGAGGTGGGTGAAAGCAACGCTGCTTCCAGGATAAGTTGAACAGCATCTCCCGCCAAGGGTCCATCCGCATATTTCCGGTAACTTCTCCGATTGATCAGAAGTGTGTTAAAGTCTTGCATAGTTCCTATTTCTTTCGACACACAAAAATAGCCATAAAAATTAAGACAACACAGCCGCAAACAGGAAAAATGTTTCGGTTGTAAAAAAAGCAAGAAAGCTCCTGAAATCAAGGGTGGTGAAAATTCTCATGCGTTAATCATTTTTAATTAGAATCAATCTAAACAAAAACAGTTATCTTTGTATCCAAAACTACTTTCTATGTATCACGTTTGCCGAACATATATAAAACCGGGGATGAAATTGTTTGACTTAATCGAGGAAAACCCTTCGCTTTTGCTGGTAATGCAGCATTTCAATTTCGATTTTCGGGTAGGCGATTTCACCATCAGCCAATTATGCAAAGAGAAAGGAATCAGTGAGAAACTGTTTATATCGATTGCCAACCTGTACAACGGCTTCAAACCCAAAGAAAATCCCATTGATTCCGTTGACGATGTAAAGCAGATTGTACGCTTTTTGAAAAACAGTCACGACTATTACCGCAACGATAAATATCCGCAAATAAGTGCCTACATAATGCAGCTGCAGAAAAACCATCCTGAAAAGGAATTAAAGTTGCTGGAGCAGTTTTTTAACGAATACTTTGCTGAGGTTATCGACCACCTGGACTACGAGGACAATGTGGCTTTTCCGTATTTTATCGAGTTCCTGGGCAACAGGGATAATCTGGAGAGCAATGCATACTCGGCCCAGGAATACAGCGAACACCACACCGATATAGAGCTGAAAATAAAAGACATAAAAAACTTATTGTTGAAATACGTAGTAATCAACGACGACCTGAACTTACGCCGTAAACTGCTTTTCTCTTTGTGTGAATTGGAGTACGACCTCTATATTCACTCATTGATTGAGGAAACCATTTTAATTCCTTTCGGATACAATATGGAGAAAGCATGAACAGACACCGGTTACATATCGCCATCATGGTGCATTCGCAGATTATTTACGAAGGATTACACGCGGTACTTTCTCAATCGGATATTGACTGCGTAATCTGTAAAGTGGATTCACTGGACGATTTGGAAAATATTCTCCCTTCAAAAAAGGTAGATTTATTGATTATCAACCCTCTACTATTGGTGAACAGGGAGAAGGACGTAAGAAGGATCCGGAAAAATCACCCCAATTTCTCCATCGTTGGAATTCACTTAGGCATTGTCGATAACCATTCACTGGCGCTGCTCGATTCGTCTTTTACCATTTTCGACACATTGGAGCAGGTTTTGTCCAGGTTACAAAAAACGGGAACCAACAGTGAATTGAAATTCCCGTCAAACGATGATAACCTGACTGAAAGAGAACTTGATGTACTTACCCAATTGGTTCACGGTTACTCCAACAAGGAAATTGCCGACTCGCTCAACATCAGTATCCATACGGTAGTTACCCACCGGAAAAACATAACAGCCAAAACCGGCATACGGAGCCAGTCGGGATTAACCATATACGCTATCTCCAAAAAAATTATTCAAATCGAGGATGTTGACCTGCAAAGCCATTGAGTCGTCACACCAACGCCACAATCGCCACCGTAATAACAATGCTTAATGCAATCATCGCTATTCCCCTCCGGCTTTTCCGGCTTCCGAACTTAAACATAAACAACGAGGAAACCGCAAGGAAACAAAGCATAAATCCGTAAACAAGAGACAGCACGGACACTCTATGCGTTCCGGTAATCTTGTGCAAATCCACCAACTTGTCAAACGGAGAGATATACACTTTGCGCGTTACGACTGATTTTCCGGTAGCAGCATGGTAAAAACCTTCCTTGAAATAAATTGTTTCCCCTTCTTCCCTTTCCACTTTAAAATTCCGAATACGGAGCTGTTGTCCCAAATCATTCCCCGAAAGATTCGTTGCCAGTTGCTTTTCCTCTACTTTCTCCGTCTTCAGCAAGTCGGTATTCCGATAAATAAGCAAAATTCCCGAAAGCGCATAAACAAGGGTCAACCCGATGGTTAGAAATCCGATATCGCGATGTAATACCCGCATGATGTGATAAATGTTCTGCTTTTTCTTTTGAGTTTCCATTTTTTTCTACCTTAGCTGTTAAAACTGATAATTCAGCGCCACCGCAACATTCCGAGGATCTGTCGGATTGAGGTAGCCACCGCGATAATATGCTGTGTAGCCCGTGGAATCGAACAGATTGTTCATAAACACCCGGATGCGGTAATTTCTAAACCGGTAACCTACCTGCGCATTCACGGTAGTATATGCATCTGCGAGAAATGGACGCGTGTTTGCCTGCACAGCGTGTCCAGGCACAACGCGATAGGTATATTCGGCCAGCGGGCGTTGGCCCACGTAATACATGCCCAAGCCAAAGGAAAGATTGCATAAGACGCCATCAAAAATACTATAATTTACCCATCCGTTGGCAGTATTCTTGGCGGTGTTCATCGGAGCAGACCCTGCGTGATAATAGGGGCTATCGTGATAAGCGGCGTCCAGGTAGGAATAGCCCGCCACGACATCCAGGTTTTTCAGCAAACGCCCTGTAAGTTCCAGCTCCACACCTTCCCTCTTCAGATTTCCGGCTTTCATGTAGTAACCCGTGTTCTGTCCGGCATCGTTAAGCAACGAATAGGTCAGGTTGTTGTTCTGGATGTGGAAATAGGTCGCATTGAAACGAAGGCGGTTGTCAAGCCACTCCGTTTTCAGCCCCACTTCAACCTGCTTTTCACGCGTGGGGCCGACGGGCGTAACACGATCCTCGAGAAGGTTTGCGGCGCCACGCAACGATGTAGTTGTCGTATACGATGCAAAAAGGTTGAAATTTTCGTACGGTGTAACGATGATGCCAAACAGCGGATCCCACACATCACCGCCAGTAGACGAGACAACGTTGTCGCTCAATCCGTTCACCTGGCTATATCGTAATCCTAGCGACACTTTCAGATAACGGTTAAACGTCATTACTTCCTGCAACAGTAAACCGTAGGAGTAGGATTGCGACGTGGACGGATCGCTATCCTTAAGCACGACATTGGGCATGACATTGGGAATAGCTTGCAGCACGTCGATCGTGTCTACGGTAACGGAATTGGTGCTGACAGTGGAAACATCCGACCAGCGATAATCGAACCCTACGTTAAACGTATGCTTCACAGAGCCGGTTTGAATATCTTTACCAATGAGGTCTGCCTGAAAGACTCCGTTCTTGTCGCTTCGCTGTCCGCCGCTGTAATTTCTCGATCGCAGGTTGTACTTACCTGTTGTGCCCGCAGATCGCAATGCCGAAACATGGCCCCGGACGGAACGCGAGTTCAGGTCGGCACCGGCATACGCCACGCGCACGCTGAAACCGTTTCCAAGTTCGCGCGTGAGGTGCGCCATGTATGTCAGGGTGTTGGTAAACTGACGGTCGCTTGAAAAACCCAGGAACTTATCGGCCGGCATTTTGTAGATATTGTTCACACTGTCGGCACTCAGGTTCACGGTTCCCTGGTCCGGGGTACGCGAATCGTGCAGGTAATCCATTTCAAGCACAATGTTGGTTTTTTCATCGGGTCTCCACGCAAATGACGGATTCACGTAAAAGCGGTCTTTCGAGACATGTACACGGTAATTATCCGCCCGTTCATACGCTCCGTTGATGCGGAAAGCGGCATGTCCGTGCACATCCAACACACGCTGGATATCAAACGTGGGGCGAACCTGTCCCCAACTGCCGATACGCAAGCCCAGGTTCCCGGAATTGACAAAACGGGGTGTTTTGGTAGCAACGTTCACTACCCCCCCTGCCGAACCAATATCGTTCCCGATGCCTTGCGCAATGGCGGCAGAACCGCGCAACACCTGCACGGTTTCAACCCCCTGCATGTCCGAAAGAAAACCCTGCCCACGAAAATCGGAATGGATGCGCACCCCGTTTTTCACCACGGGGATCCCCCGATAACCACGCGAAGTAATGCTTTCCGATGTATTGCCGTAAGTGGCAAAAGTCCCCAGTCCGGGTGCATTTCGCACAGCATCGTTGAGCGTCATCGCGCCTTGTTCGGCAATCATTTTTTGCGATATCACAGATACACTTTGCACCTGCTCGTCCAACCTAAGCGGTATACGCGTGAGCGCTTCCATTTTTTCGGGACGTTCGCGCCGCCCCCCAAACACTTCCACTTCCACCAACATCCGTTCATCGGGTTTCAGGTTGAAATTTTCTCTTCGGGTTTGCTCTCCCCGTTTAAAATCTATTTCTTTCGTAAGCGGTTTATAACCCATATAACTCACCATAATCCGGTGTCGTCCGCCGGAAATATGCTCGATACGGTAATCCCCCGACGCGTTAGTATCGTCTCCGACGCCCAATTCTTCAATATAAACGGTTGCCCCCACTAACTCATTGTTGTTTTCATCCGTTATTTTCCCCGTCAACACATGGTGACCGCGTTGGGAAAAAACAACCATCGTGCTTATCAGCATTCCGGCAATTATTGAGTATATTATTTTTTTATTCATCTTTTTTCTTCTTGATTTTTCAGAGCACAAAGGAAGAGCAAAATCACGCTTCGCACAATCCCATAAATCAGGGATATTTCGATAGACAGAATACCTAAAAAAAGTGATTATCTCACGCGAGCTATCACAGTACTTCTGTATCAAAGTTCTATCAGAAAAAATTGAATCTAATGAAATTCAAAAAAGCTTTCCAACAACACAATAATATACTGATAAACATTTTGTTATTCTATTTTTTTACACTTTTTGCCGGGTACGGAAATTATTTTTCTCTATTTGAGCAAACATTTTACCGCTCTCTCATGTTAAACAACATAATTAAAGTGCCACATATTGTCAGAAAAATCATACAGCTACATCAAAAATCAATCATTCATTAAATATTAGTATAAAATAAAAGCCCATGAAAATTCATGAGTATCAGGCAAGAGAATTATTAGCATCTTACGGATTGCCGGTAGACAAAGCATATATCTGTCGTAACGTTGATGACGCAGTGCGCGCATACCAGGAACTGGATACTCCGTTAGTGGTTGTAAAAGCGCAGGTCCATACCGGAGGTAGGGGGAAAGCTGGAGGGGTGAAACTCGCCAAAAATGAAATAGAACTCCGCCAACATGTAGCCAACATCTTGTGGATGGATATCAAAGGCTTTATCGTTGACAGGGTGCTTATCGGTAAAGCGGTGAATATTGCTTCGGAATATTATGCAAGCTATGTCATCGACAGGAAATCTAAATCTACTATCCTGATGTTGAGTCGCGAAGGGGGAATGGATATTGAAGAAGTGGCACGTAACACTCCCGAAAAAATCCATAAAATAGTTATCGACCCGCTTATCGGTATACCAGACTACTTGGCACGAGAAGCTGCTTTCAAACTGTTTGACGATATCAAGCTAGTCCGTGAAGCAGCAACAATTTTCCAAAAGCTATACAGGTTGTTCGTGGATACCGACGCATCGCTGGCAGAGATCAACCCTTTGGTGCTCACCGAAGAAGGCCTGATTAAAGCCATCGACGCAAAAATGACTTTCGACGACAATGCCCTTTACCGTCATCCTAAAATTGCGGCTCTTTTTGAACCGACAGAAGAAGAAAAGAAGGAGCAAAACGCTAAAAGCAAAGGTTTCAGCTATGTGCATTTAGGCGGTGAAATAGGTTGTATGGTTAACGGTGCCGGACTGGCCATGGCGACGATGGACATGATAAAACTGTATGGCGGAGAACCAGCTAACTTCCTGGATATCGGTGGAAGCTCAAATCCTACAAAAGTCATTGAAGCCATGAAGCTTTTACTAAGTGACAAGAATGTAAAGGTGGTACTGATCAACATCTTTGGAGGGATTACCCGTTGCGACGATGTAGCCAGAGGATTACTGGAAGCCTTCAGCCAGATAAAAACCGATATTCCTATTGTTATCCGTTTAACCGGAACCAATGAAAAAGAAGGCCGCGCCTTATTGGAAGGCACCGAATTCCACTTGGCGGAAACCATGGGTGAAGCAGGGAAAAAAGCCGTTGAGTTGGCAAATTAAGTTCAGCTTTAAACTTTTAACGTCTAAAAAATATGAGTATTCTAATCGATAAAAATACACGATTAATCGTTCAGGGAATTACCGGACGCGACGGAGGATTTCACACTGCAAAGATGAAAGCATACGGCACCAATATTGTTGGAGGGACATCGCCCGGAAAGGGCGGAGAAAATGTGGAAGGAATCCCTGTTTTTAATACCGTTCGTGAAGCTGTAAAAGAGACAGAAGCCAACACATCGGTAATCTTCGTTCCGGCTCCGTTTGCCAAAGATGCCATGTTGGAGGCTGCCGATGCAGGAGTAAAACTTATTATCTGTATTACCGAAGGTGTCCCTACCCTCGATGTAGTTGAAGCTTACCGCTACATCAACCTAAAGGGTGCCAAACTAATCGGTCCCAATTGTCCGGGTTTAATATCTCCCGATAAAAGTTCAGTGGGCATAATGCCTACCATGATTTTCAAACGGGGGGCAACCGGAGTAATCAGCCGGAGTGGAACACTCACTTACGAAGTCGTTTACAACCTCACCTCCAAAGGGCTGGGACAATCCACTGCCGTAGGTGTAGGCGGAGATCCCATTGTGGGGCTCTATTATCAGGAACTGTTGGAAATGTTTCAAAACGATCCTGAAACCGACTCTATAGCCCTTATCGGCGAAATTGGGGGCGATGCTGAAGAACGCGCTGCTGAATACATCAAAAAGCACGTTACAAAACCGGTAGCCGCGTTCATTGCAGGACAACAGGCTCCTCCCGGAAAACAGATGGGACACGCAGGAGCAATCATCTCCAGCGGTTCGGGTAGTGCCGCTGAAAAAATTGCTGCTTTCGAAGCCGTGGGAGTTCCGGTAGCCAAAGAACCGAGTCAAATACCGGAATTATTGAAGAGCAGGTTATAAAAAATCGTCGCCTAGCACTTTGGCTTTGGCTACAGATTGTGTGTCCGAGGCATCAATGTCATATTCAGAAGAATCAGGAATAATCAGTTCAGTCCCAACGGTAACAACGTTGGGATTTTCTATTTTATCTTTGTTTTTCAGGTAGATATACACCCAAAACTCCCGGTTCCCGAACTTCTCTTCGGCAATCAGTCTGAGGGTTTTACCCTTTTGCACCACCACTTTTTCCAACCTTTCCGGCAGCTCCTGAGTTTTTTCAGCAACAGGAGCCTTGAAAGGATGCAAACTGTCTTTTACCGAAGGGTTTTCAGTTATTGTTGCCGGCTGTGTCCCGGCTTGCCGCTGAATGAAAAAAAAAAGACTTGCCAACGCAATGGCAACGCCTCCCAAAATGGGTATCCAGACAGGAGGAATTTTAGAACGTTTTTGGACATTGGCGGAAGCCATTCTATCCGAGCGAAAAACTTCCTGATAAGCTTCCCTTTTTACTATCGGCTTTTCTTCGGTCAACTCCGTCTTTCCCTCTTCCTCTTCAATCACCTCTTCCACTCCTTCGAATGCGATACCTTCATTCAACAGAATAGACTCAAAATGAGAAAACGGTTTGTTTACAAGCTCTTTTAATGCTGTTGCCGGGAAAAAACTCAACCGGTTATGTGCGGGGATTTCTATCTTTTCGCCGGAATTCACATCAACGCTTTCACGGGCTTGAATCGGAACGAGCTTAAATGTTCCGAAATCTTTGATTTTAACCACTTCGTCTCCGGAAAGAGTTTCCGAGATGAGTTCGAACAACGATTTTAAAAATGCCTCTGACTCTGTACCGGAAACATTGGTTCGCTTAGCCAGCAAATCTGCCAGGTTGGCAAGGGTAATTCTATTTTCCATCTTCTTCCATGGTTTTCAGTTGCTCTTTAATGCCTGATGCCGGTTTAAATGTGGCCACAATAGATGGAGGAACCAGGTACCGCTGTTGGGTCTGAGGATTCACGGAGATACGCTCAGATCTCTTTCTGGTTTCGAAAACTCCAAAATGCGGAATGAAAATTTGTGTATTCTCCGAAAGTTTTTCATTTAGTTCACATACCGTCGCATCCAGCAAATCAGACACCTTCGATTGAGAAAGACCCAGCCGTTGCGCCATCTCTGAAATAAGTTCCTTGTGTGTCATAATGAAACAATTCCTATTAAATCAAACGGCATAGCCGATGTAATCTTCACCTCATAAAATTCACCCGTTCTCAATGGAGATTGTTTTTCAATCAACACTTCCCCATCAACTTCAGGAGAATCGAACTCGGTACGACCCACGTAATAATCGGGATCTTCCCGGTCGATAATTACCTTCAGGGTTTTCCCCACTTTCGATTCGTTAATGGTTACAGCAATAGATTCCTGCACGTCCATCAACACATTCATCCTTTCCTGTTTTAGACCGGGAGGCACGTCGTCCGTATAATTATTATCGCAATAGGTATCCTCTTCGTGCGAGTAAGGGAAAGCTCCTAAACGCTCGAAACGGGTCTCTCTTACAAATTCAAGAAGTTCTTCAAAATCCTGTTCAGTCTCACCCGGATGTCCTACCATCATCGTTGTACGCAGGTGAATTCCGGGAACTTCCTCCCGAAAACGGGCAATCAGATCAATCGTTTGTTGCTTCGTAATGTTTCGTCTCATTCTCCCCAGCATATTGTCGCTGATGTGCTGCAAGGCAATGTCGAGATAGTTACAAACGTTTTCTCGCTCGCGTATTACGCGGAGTAATTCGATAGGGAAATGTGCCGGATAAGCGTAATGAAGACGAATCCAATCGGCACCTTTGATGTCCGCAACCCGTTCAACCAGTTCGGGCAACCTCATCTGTTTATACCTGTCCAGTCCATAATAGGTAAGGTCTTGCGCGATAAGCTGAAACTCCCGCACACCTTGCGAAACCAAACGTCGAACTTCTTCTTCAATCTCTTCCAGTGGCCGTGATTTGTACTTACCCGTCATGATGGGGATGGAGCAATAGGAACAGGTGCGGTCGCATCCTTCGGATATTTTCACATAAGCGTAATGCGGCGGAGTTGACAGGGAACGGTCGAACTCAAGGTCTTTATAGTACGATTTACCTAAGTCAGAAATCAGGTTTTTCCAGGCGAATTTGCCGTAAAATTTGTCTACTTCGGGAATTTCGTTCTGCAGTTCATTCATGTACCGCTCCGATAAACATCCCATTACGAAAAGTTTTTTCAGCCTGTTTGTCTTTTTGGCTTCCGCAAATTCCAGGATCATATTGACGGATTCCTCCTTGGCATCGCCAATGAAACCGCACGTATTTATCACAGCTATGTCACCTTTGGGATCTGCAGGATCATGCTCCACCGTGTAACCGTTAGCAACAAGTTGTCGCATTAGTAATTCGGAATCTACCAGGTTTTTAGAACAACCCAGGGTTATGACGTCTATTCTGTTCTTCATTCTCCAAACAACGAATCCACAAATTCTTTCCTTCGGAAAACTTGCAGGTCTTCCATCCCTTCACCCAGCCCTATATATTTTACCGGAATTTTAAATTGATCCGAGATACCAATAACGACTCCACCTTTTGCTGTTCCATCTAGTTTAGTGATAGCCAGAGCCGAGACTTCGGTGGCAGCGGTAAATTGTTTAGCCTGTTCAAACGCGTTTTGCCCGGTGGAACCGTCCAATACCAGAAGGACTTCGTCCGGAGTGCCCGGAACTACTTTACTCATCACGTTTTTAATTTTGGTAAGCTCGTTCATCAGGTTAATCTTGTTGTGCAAACGCCCTGCAGTATCAATGATTACCACATCGGCATCATTTGCTTTTGCCGAACTCAACGTATCAAAAGCCACCGACGCGGGATCGGCACCCATCTTTTGCTTCACCACGGGAACCCCCACACGTTTACCCCAGATATCAAGCTGCTCCACAGCCGCAGCACGGAAAGTATCGGCCGCGCCAAGATATACGGACAACCCATTTTGTTTAAACTGATACGCCAGTTTCCCTATGGTAGTGGTTTTCCCCACTCCGTTCACCCCAACTACCATAATAACGTATGGCTTTTTATTTTCCGGGACGGCAAACTCAACTGTATCACCCGAGTTGTTTTCAGTGAGCAGTTCGGCTATCTCCTCCCGGAGAATTTTTGTAAGTTCATCCGTACTCACATATTTGTCGCGGGCAACACGTCCCTCTATCCGGTCAATTATTTTTAATGTCGTATCAACACCTACATCCGAAGTTACCAATATTTCTTCCAGTTCATCGAGCACATCATCGTCTACTCTCGATTTTCCAGCAACGGCACGGGTTAATCTGGAGAAAATATTTTCCTTGGTTTTTTCCAGTCCCTGATCAAGCGTCTCTTTCTTTTTCTTCGAAAATATTTCGAACAATCCCATAGTTGCGTAATTTTTACTTTTTCAATTTCCCATGCAAGGGCTTATGCGATGCTTCCGCAATATCGTACAAATCTACAAAATAGTCAATAAAAAACTTCCCCACAAGTTCTTGCAGGGAAGTTTTTACATATTTTTAACGGATTTATTTTTTAAAAAAATCTTGTACCCGATCGTTAAGGACCATCTCTTCTCTGAAACTGTAAGCTCCTGTTTTTTCAGACTTCACCATTTTAATAACCTTGGTGTGGCTGCGTCCTGTTGTTGAAGTTTTATCGCGGAATCCTGCGACTGCTTTCTTTGCCATAGTTTACTCCTTAATTATTTAATTTCTTTATGAACGGTCATTTTCTTTAAGATGGGGTTGTATTTTTTCAACTCCAATCTTTCGGTTGTGTTTTTTCTGTTCTTCGTTGTAATGTATCTCGAAGTCCCGGGCATTCCGCTTTCTTTATGTTCGGTACATTCTAGAATTACCTGAACCCTGTTTCCTTTTGCTTTTTTCGACATTGCTCTTTCCTCCTGATAATTAAGCGTTTAAATACCCTTTTTCAGCAGCTTGCTTTAAAGCGGCATCCAATCCTATTTTATTAACGGTGCGTAAACCTGAAGCAGAAATATTCAGGCTGATCCAGCAATCTTCTTCCACCCAATAGAATTTCTTTTTGAACAAATTAACGTTAAATTTACGTTTTGTTCTTCTGTTGGAGTGAGAAACGTTGTTTCCAACCATTGCTCTTTTTCCGGTTATTTGACAAATCTTAGACATTGCTATGTTGTATTTTATTGATTTCTATAAATATTCAGCTGTTTTCGGACAAATCAGGGCGCAAAATTAACCATAAAAAATGTATTTACCAAAAAAACGGCAAATAAATTTTCAAGAAGATCGGGATCCGTCTTTATTTACTGAGATTAAAAATTTTACTCAACTCATTGTACAACCCGTTCAGGTAAAACAACGTACTCTTTTGGGTGTTCGTCTTAAATTCTTTGTCTAGACCTGATGCGGCAGAAATTGCAGTGGAAGTAATGGTTTCTTCTGCGGTAAACGTTTTAGGGAAGAACGAGGAATTGGGAGACTGGCTGTTCTGATAAGTAACATCCCTCACAACCAACATACAGCCCGCATTGGTTATGGTAGCATCAAACCGGTAATTCATGACCACTTTTTCCCGCACTCCGTTGCTGTTCTGCGGCAACAACAGTTCTATTTTAGAACCTACGGTTATGCTTCTTGCCTTATCGTCAAAGCGTATACCCGATAACAAAGGGTTGCCGGCGTAATTATCCTTCCCCCACTTGTAGAGCAATGCATATCGCTGATCAGCAGCAAGTTCCCGATCAATATGAATAAACTGTTGAAACACCACTTTCCCGTTTACCACCGGAACAGCAGTAAAAACAGACTGGGCATTTACCTGAATCAGTCCTGAAGCGAATATTAATGCAGTGAAAATAATCTTCTTCATAACTTAAGTTTTAGTTTCTTGCATAAATTTACTTTATACAATGTATATGACTACAAACTTACGGAAAAGATTAATCAGCGACAAACAGTTTAGAGAAAATTTATCCAATTTATTTTATTTATCGCTTAAAAACCATTACTTTTGCAACTTGAAATTTGATAACATTATTTTTTGAACAAAATGTCCAATAAACATCAGGAAAGTAAAGCCGAGAAAGGTTTTGAGAATATCGAAGAAGCGTTGACTTCATCGGAACGTTTTATTGAAAAGAATCAAAAAAACATTTTAATCGCATTGGCAGCAGTCGTTTTGGTTGTCGGCGCGATCATTGCATACAACTATTTGTATAAAAACCCACGAAACGAAAAAGCACAGGCAGCCATTTACAAAGGTGAAAGATTCTTTCAGAATCAAGAAGACTCCCTTGCCCTTTTCGGTAACGGTAACGATTTTATCGGCTTCGAAAACATCATAAAAGATTTCAGCGGCACCAAAACTGCTGACCTAGCCCGTGCCTATGCCGGAATCAGTTACAGCAGATTGGGAAACAATGAAAAAGCGCTGGAGTACCTGAACAAATTCAAAGGTGGCGATTTGTTAATCACCCCGGCTATAGCAGGAGCAATAGGTGATGTTTATATGAATATGGGGGATACCGAAAAAGCCATTTCTCATTTCAACAATGCAGCCCAAAAAGCCAACGATGAAATGCTGACGCCCATCTACTACAACAAAGTGGGACTTGCATACTTATCCGTTAAAAATTACGATAAGGCCATTGAAACCTTCCAGATGATCAAGGACAAATACCTCAACTCACCACAGGGACAGGAAGCAGACAAATACATTGAAGCCGCCAAGCTTCAAAAAGCAGGAAATTAATGGCCACTGAATTACAGAATCTATCGTCATACGACCCCGGATCCACACCGCGGGGTGAAGGGAAAAAAATTGGTATTGTTGTTTCGGAATGGAACAAACCTGTTACAGGGAATTTGCTAAACGGCGCCATTCAAACACTGCTTAAGTTTGGTGTTCAACAGAACGACATTGTTGTGGAATATGTCCCTGGAAGTTTTGAGCTCACCTACGGGGCTAAAAAACTGATTGAGAAAATAGACCCAGACAGTGTTATCGTAATCGGATGCGTTATTCAGGGAGAAACACCACACTTCACGTTTGTGTGTAACAGCGTTACACAAGGAATCACTGAGCTGAATATTCTCCACAACATCCCGGTAATTTTCGGATTACTGACAACCAATACGCTGGAACAAGCGAAAGCACGTTCGGGCGGGAGGCACGGGAACAAAGGTGATGAAGCTGCAATTACTGCATTAAAAATGATTGCGCTCAACGAAAAATACAAATAATTGTATTATCTTTGTCCCTCGAAAATTTTGGGCAGTTACCAGAGTGGCCAAATGGGGCTGACTGTAACTCAGCTGGCTTACGCCTTCGGTGGTTCGAATCCATCACTGCCCACAAAACAATTGACAATGCAAAATGCAGACTTATTATGCATTCTTGATTATACATTGTAAATTGAATGTTGCGGAAGTAGCTCAGTCGATAGAGCATTAGCCTTCCAAGCTGAGGGTCGCGGGTTTGAGTCCCGTCTTCCGCTCTAAAAAGGAGTAGCTGTAAAATAGTTACTCCTTTTTTTAAGGTAACTGTGACAACCGATAAACAACATATGCCTGCGATTCGCGATTTCACACAGGGAGGTATTTTCCGTCAACTTATCACCCTGGCGATGCCGTTAATGGCTGTCAGCTTTATCCAGATGACCTACAATATGGTTGACATTATCTGGATCGGCCGCTTGGGCAGCAAATCGGTCGCAGCTGTGGGAACAGTGGGTATGCTGATGTGGATGATGAACTCCTTCGCACTCCTATCCAAAGTGAGCGCTGAAGTCTCCATCGGGCAGTCCATTGGTGCTAAAAGGCTGGATAAGGCTATGCTCTATGCTTCGCACACTACTACCATCGCCATCATTTCGGGCCTGGTCTTTGCCACTTTCTTTTTCCTGTTTCCCCAACTCGTCCTTTCTTTTTTCAGGCTGGAAGCAGACATCACGCAGGAAGCCATTCGTTACCTGAACATTGTTACTTTCAGTGTGCCTTTCATGTTTCTTATCCTGAATTTCTCGGGGATTTACATTGGAACCGGAAGAAGCGATATCCCCTTCTATTTTAATGCGGTAGGATTGGTTTTAAATATCGTGCTCGATCCCCTTTTCATTTTCGGTTTCGGATTTATTCCTGAAATGGGATCTCAAGGTGCCGCACTGGCCACCACTCTTTCACAGGTAGTGGTATTTATGCTTTTTATTCGCCATCTACGAAGAAAAAAAGGTGTTTTGGGACAGTTCGCCTTCTGGATAAAACTCCGAAAAAGCTACACACTCAATATCCTGAAACTGGGAGTTCCCGTAGCGGCCATGAACGTCTATTTTTCTATCATCAACATGAACCTCACCCGTATAGCTTCCATTCACGGAGGACACCTGGGAGTTACCAGCCAAACCACAGGTGGGCAAATAGAGGGAGTTACCTGGAATACCTCACAGGGGTTTGCAACAGCTCTGGGTAGCTTTGTAGCACAGAACTTTGCTGCCGGTAAGATGGACAGAGCCCGCCATGCTTATCGGTATACATTAAGGGCTATGATGGCTTTGGGGCTTGTAGTGACAACGTCGTTCATGTTGTTTGGCAGTGAAATTTTTTCGGTTTTCATTCCCGAAAAAGAGGCCTATCTTGCTGGTGGCGATTATTTATTTATTATTGGTATATCCCAATTGTTCATGATGCTGGAGCTGACCACGCAGGGAATGTTCAACGGAATTGGGAAGACCACTCCTCCGGCCATTGTAAGCATCGTATTCAACACCCTGCGCGTTCCGCTAGCCGTTTTCCTGGCTTCTGCCATTGGCGTCAACGGTGTTTGGTGGGCCATTTCAATCACTTCTGTTGTGAAAGGAATATGCTCGGCCACGTGGTATTATTTTTCACAGCGAAAATACAGGTAATTAGTGATAACAAGAAAAAACAGACAAATATGAAATCTCACGCAACATTTGTTTTCCTTATTTTAGTCTTGGCGCTGACAATGCAAGCTTGCTCCTCGTTGAAGCACAGCAACGAAAAAGAACAGAAAGTCCTTATCCAGACCACTGAAGGCGATATTACGCTAAAACTATACAACGAAACACCGTTGCATCGCAATAATTTTATCAAGCTGGTGAATGCAAAAACCTATAACGGATTACTTTTCCATCGTGTAATCAAGGAATTCATGATTCAGGGAGGAGATCCCCAGTCCAAAACGGCAGGGCCGGATACAATGCTGGGCGACGGCGATGTCGGCTACACCGTTCCCTCAGAATTCAGGACTCCCCAAATTTATCACAAATACGGCACTATTGCCGCTGCGCGTGAAGGAGACGACAGCAACCCGCAAAAAGCATCATCGGGTTGCCAGTTTTACATTGTAGTGGGGAAAAAGTTTACAAACGAACAACTGGATAAGCTGGAGGAAAGCAAAATAGCCCGTTACGGAAATACAAACGACTCTACTTACAAATTCAGCACACAAGCGCGACAAGATTACATAAACGTCGGCGGAACACCACACCTCGATGGCAATTATACCGTATTTGGCGAAATATTGAAAGGGATGGAGGTCGTGGAAAAAATATCGGAAGCAGAAACAGACAAACACGACCGTCCCATAAAGGCAATCCGAATAAAGAAGATGAAGCTGATACGGTAACACATACAAGGGCTACGAAACCTATCACCGGCTGAATTAATCGAAATGCTATACTTTGATAAAGGGCTCTATGAAAAAAATCACCTTTCGTTTGCTTTAGTTAGTTATCCTAACTATATTTGCGGATGGCAATGGTGCCAAGACAACCGGCTTAAAACGTAAAAATCATGGAAGCAGCTGTTTGGGATACTTATGTAACAAAAAAAGACGGAAAGGTTATGCATTTTGACATCATTGTTCCGGCGGATTTAAAAGATGAAAACGTAATTCACAATTACGGGAGAGAATACCTTAAAGCAAAGGGGCAGGAAGGACAGCCACTCACTTCCAAAGAAAGCAAATATTGCCATACGGAAAAAATAAAACCCCAGTGGATAGCCGATATCCGGGAAAAGGGATATTATATTTACGAAATGGAGAATTGTGATTAACCACCTTATCCTCGGGGAATAAAAAAAGATATCCTATATAATTGAGATTGACAAAATATAAATAGATGGAGGATTTTCAGTTTTATTCCGACCAAACTACCGAAGGGAAGATCGTTGCTTCCCTGGAAAGGATATCTCAGGCATTTCGTGTACTGCTGTGGAAGAAAAGCAAGGAGTTCTCCCTCACTCCACTTCAGGTGCAAATTTTGATTTTCCTGTTCACACAAAATGAAGAAAAAAAGAAAGTGAGTTACCTGGCAAAAGAGTTTAATGTTACCAAGGCGACGATAAGCGATACCGTAAAAACACTGGAACAGAAACACCTTGTAGTCAAAGACAATGAAGCTACCGATTCACGAAGCTTTGTTATCAACCTCACGGAAAAGGGAAACAAAATAGCCGGGCAGACCTCGTCTTTCGCCAAAGAGATTTATAGCCCTATTGCAGAATTGAGCCGGGGTGATAAAAAAAACGTATTGTCAAGTTTGATAAAATTGATCATCCATTTAAACAAAACGGGAGTAATTTCCGTTCTTCGTATGTGTACCACCTGTTCCTACTATCGACCTTCTGATGATGAAAAAAAAGACCATTGTACGTTGTTGAAACGGGACTTGGACCACGTTCATATAAGAGTTGATTGTCGGGAACACAAAATGCTGGATTTTCCAACTACAGTATAACAACAGAAGAGATGAAAAAGCTGATTGTAATGCGGCACGGGAAGTCATCTTGGGACTATGCTCACCTGGATGATCACGACCGTCCATTGAACGAGAGAGGCAAGAAAAATACGGCTAAAATGGGAGTTTACCTGCTTCAGAAAACGGGGAAACCGGAGCTCATACTCTCTTCATCTGCCGAACGTGCATATGCAACAGCCGTTATTGCCGCCGAAAACATGGGATATCCGAAAGAACAAATTGTGACGGACAAAGAATTATATTTGGCCTGGGTAGAGGAAATTCTACAATGTTTATCAAGAGTCCCCAACACAGTCAGCTATTGTCTGATTGTTGGGCACAACCCCGGATTAACCCTCCTGATCAATCATTTTGGTGTAGCGCTTGACAACTTGCCTACGGCATCGACAGCCTGTTTTGAGTTTGATACGCAGGTGTGGAAAGATATTTCACCGGCAAATGCCCGGTTTCAATGGTTGAAACAGGCAAAAGAGATAGAGATGCGGGACAGCGGTGATATCCGTGAATAACAGGAGGAGAATAAAACCAGCAGTTCTGCAAATATAGATCAATCAGTGCCGGAGTTATTGCGGCTTTACCTATTTGCGTACAGACGTAAAATCCTTGTCGGTCAGTTGCAAATCAACACCGTTCCACAGTGCATAAACGCAGTAAGCGTTACCGGCTTGGTGCGGGACAGCAGAGGCGCTTGTTGCATTTATACTCTCCTTTTGCACACCATCTATTTTCACTTTCAATCTGGTAGCTGGCATCGTGTTACCGGTCAACAACACAAAGCGGGAAAACTTCCGAACATCGTCGCTCCATATAGAACCTGAAATAACTCCCTGAGAAACACCATAATAAATCACTTCTTTAGAAATCAAATCATAGCGGGGTGCTCCTTCGCCATTTTTATAAGCATAGAAGCCGGCAGCGTCAGCGGGATTGACCTGTATCAACTCCATTTCCGTATATGCAACTTCAGCTCCAGCAGCGTTTTTGAAGCAGATTATCTGCATCGCACCCAAATAATTAAACGTGAGCGAAGTCGTGGGTACACCAAAAGCTATCTCCGCAGACGCGGCAATGGGCGTATAATAAGTATCCGGAGAAACACTGCCATAACCACCGGAAAAAGGGAAAAAAGGAGTATAGCTAAAATCAACCAGTATTTTTCCTCTGGCAATTTGGGAAGAGGAGCCGTGCACACAATAGAGAGTATAGGGGTTAGCCGTGTTAATATCATCGGGGACTGCGATGTTGAAAGTGGCATTTTTTTTGTTGTCCGACAAATGCTCATCGGTAAGGGTGATTTCCGTTCCTTCCACAATGGCTGTTCCCTGCACAAAATAGGGTTTTATTTTGTCGCCCTCCTTCCACAATGTTGAAATCGCCGTTTCGCCCATTGTCAGGGCAAGGCGTGTATCGGACGAGGGGGCGTTATTGCCGTTGGGCGCGGCAGCGGTCACAGTCAGTACAGGCACGATCTGCTGCAACTCCACAAGGGGTTCCTGGGTGCAGCTTGCCACAATGAGGGCAACGGCTGCGAAAAAAATAAATAATTTATAATTCATAATGTATAACCTGAGAATTAATGTTGTTGCATTTATAAGACCAAAAGTCGCGAGCTAAGACTTTCAACAACAGACTTATGGATTAATAGGCTGTTTTGTTTTGGGACTTCCGAAAAATAATCATTGCTTACAATATCTTACCAATCGTGAACAGGCATATCTGGAACACTTCCGCCTAAAATGTTTTGATTCAATTCAATATCGATCATTTCGATATCAGGAGCTTCATAATGTTCAACCGCATTGTTCGTTTGCAAATTTTCTTGTCTCATATCTAATTACAGGGTTAAAATAAAATTCTTCGGAGAATTTGCGACAAAGCTACTGGGAGAAGGCAAAAGAAGGGTTGTGTTTCCAACAAAAAATTCGTGTTTGCAACAATCGTGCAAAAACTGCCTGCTTTTTAACAATTGGAAGAGACGGGAGACGGAATGCGGAGGAGAGGAGTTTACAGCAGATACCTTTGTCAAAGTCCGGAACTTTGACAAAGCTGCAACACATTTTTCATTTCAAATGCGTCTTCCGCCACAAGGAAGGGCTCATGCCAACACTTTTGGAAAAACGGGTACTGAAGTTTCCTTTGTCCGAAAATCCCACCCGTTCGCCTATTTCGTTTATCGGTGTTTTGGGTTCGGACAGCAGGAGGCGTTGCGCCTCGGCAATACGCAAGTCGCTAATCCATTCTTTAAAGTTTTTGTTTTTGCAGGTATTAATGTAAGAGGAAAGATAGGTGCGGTTGGTACTCAATTCATGGGCAACCATTTCGATATTGAGTTCGGGCTGAAGGTAGCGTTTTTCTTTTTCCCATTCACCAACAATATCTTCCAGCATGAAAACCGAATCTCTGACGACTGGCTCTTCCTCCATAACTTCTTCCACCACTGGGGCTATAACAGGAAACTGAAATGCATAATTAATAAACCGTATAGCATAATACGGATAAAGGATATTGAGGAATAAGGCGAAAACGCACAACCATCCATGCGGCATAAATAAACTTACAAAAGCCATTATACCGCTTGAGGTGGCCAGAAACTGCGTGGTTACTGTCCATTTCAGCAGATTGGAGCCGGGTTCGGAAAAATAATTGTTGAGCCGGATAGAATATTGCCTGTAATTACGAAAAAAAATCACCGTATAGGCCACCACCACAAACACATAGTAGACAATGAAAACAACATAAGCAAAAAGGAAGGCCAGTGATTTGGCAGAGAAAATCTCGAACAAGAATACGTTGCCGGCAACCAGCACAAGGGGAATAACCAAATCCCTGACAAGACTCCTCCATGAAAAGAAATGACTGTTTATCAAGGTAATATTTACAATCGAAAAAACGGGAGCCACACACGCTCCAATCCACAGCGTCATTAGTCGCGTATACCAAATGTCGTCGTTGGTTCTGGAGTCGCTCATACTGAGTTCAGTTAAATTTACGAGCGTCATCAGAAAAAAAACGCCCCACGCCAACAAATGACGCACGCGTTTATAGCTTCTTAAATCGTCACGCCTAGGAACGGAAACGGTTAAAAGAAAGACAAAGCATAAGAGCATCAACCAGAAAGTGCCCCAAGTGAGAAGATAATATATTTCTGCCATTATTCAACTCCAAAAGCTCATTTCTCTACAATCCCGGCAGGAACAACCCGATATCGTTTACCGGCCAATTAAAATGATTGGCTACATAAGAATTGACCATTTTACCGGCAAACATATAAAATCCAGAGGCAAAACCACGATCGAAACGGGCGAACCTTCCTACTCCCCCGCTCTCGGCCATTGCCGAGAACATCGAAATAAAAATATTGCTCAAAGCGATGGAAGCTGTGCGTGCTACACGGGAACTTATGCTTAATTCACAGAAATGCAAAATACCGAACCGTTCAAAAACCTGGGGATGATCGGGCAAACACGCTTCCATCGTAGTTTCGAAGCACCCTCCGTATGACATACGCAAGTCAATAATGAGCGACCCTTTCTTCATTTCACGGATCAAGTCGGTGGAGATACGGTACAAGTGCGTTTTATTTACATATTGCATGGCTCCGATCACCACATCGGCAGAGCGAAAAACATTGCGCAACACATTCGGTTGCAGGGTAGAGGTAAACACCATCCGACCCAATTCATGCTGGATTTTCCTAAGTTTATTGATATCGTTATCAAATATTTTCACTGTAGCACCTAATGCAAGCGCAGCACGCGCAGCCACGGCTCCCGCAACACCTGCCCCTATAATCACCACTTCGGTAGGCGAAATCCCTGGAACCCCACCCAACAAAATACCTTTTCCACCGTGTGCACTGCTTAGCAATTCCGATGCTACAGAAATGGAGTATGCTCCCTCAATTTCACTGATGGCAGTTACAAAAGGAGAAATCTGGCTATCATCATAAATCAACTCATAAGCCAACGCGTTTATGCGTTTTTCCGCCATTAGCTCCAGTGTTTCCGATGAGATCAGGTACAACTGCAAAAACGAAAACACACTGCTTCGTGGTTTCATCATCGAAACTTCATCAAAAGTAGGTGCTGAGACCTTCAGAATAATATCGGCCTGAAAAACTTCGGCCTTCGTATGTACGATATTTGCTCCTGAATCGGAATAATACCGATCGGAATAATTAATGGCCAACCCGGCATCAGATTCAATCATTACCTGATAACCCGATTCAACAAGCAGGGCCGTTGTTTCGGGAGTGATTGCCAGCCGTTTTTCCACTTTTTGATTTTCCTTTGGAATACCAATTACAAGCGAGATGTTTTGTCTGTCTGATTTCAGCAGCAATTCACGAACAACAAATTGTGTGCTTCTTAAGGGTTCGTATATCATTTTAGCCGTTTTTTTATTTCGTCAGCAATTCTGTCAACGGTCAGGTGAATATCTTCTTTTGTGATTAAACGGTCGGTTTTGTAAATAACTTGTGCCTGATTGTAAAACCGCTCCCTTTCTTTCAGGTGTTGGGCAATGAATAACGTCAGGTCCTCTCCGGTTTTTCCGGAAACAATCGGTCGAACTGTTTTCGATGTCCGTAACCTGGCTGCAAGTTCTTCGGGTTCCGCATGAATATATACCGTAGTTCCTGTTTGATTCATCAGCCGGATATTTTCAAAAAAACAGGGGGTCCCGCCGCCTGTCGAAACCACCACATTCTCTATCTCTGAAACCTCAATTAACGATTTTTGCTCGATCAGGCGAAATTCACGTTCACCCCGTTCAGCAAAAAGCTCTGGTACAGTCTTATGGTATTTACTCTCGATAAACTTATCTAAATCGACAAAACCTATATCGAGCAACTTAGCCAGTTTCTTGCCAACTGTGGTCTTTCCCACACCCATATATCCGATTAAATAGATCCTAACCATATTTTTCTATAATTGGTTATAACAAAGGTGCAAACAAACGCATTAAAGATTCAATAAACCTGAGCCTCATCGGTCTCCTCATCCACTCACGCAGGGAGACAACCTGAGAAAACCGTTGATCCTCAACAATGATATCCATGGCTTTTTCTGCCACATCGTGATCGTAAATAAACGCTTCCACCTCGAAATTGTGTTCAAAACTGCGTGAATCGAAATTCACCGAACCAATCAATGTAAGGGAATCATCAAACACCATCAGTTTGGAATGCAAAAAGCCTTTCTCGTACATATACACCTTCACCCCACTTTCCAGCATCTCCTTTACGAAAGAACGTGATGCCATTTGCACCAAAGGCACATCCGATTTTTTGGAGATGATCAGCCTTACATCCAGTCCTCGGATAGCAGCTGCCTGCAGCGCTTCTATCATGGATTCAGGTGGAATGAAATAGGGTGTTTGAATGAAAATACTCTTCTGTGCATCGTAAATGGCCTGAAGAATACCGTGAGAGATTTCCCTTTCCTCACGGAATGGCCCGCTGTTGACAGTCTGCATGGATATGCTTCCATAAACAGGAAGCTCCGGAAAATATTTCCTCGACGTGATAAGTGTCTGGCTCACAAAAAACCAATCGATAAGAAAGATCGATTGTAAACCCTGCACGCCTTTGCCTTCGATGCGTACGTGTGTATCGCGCCAGGTTCCCCATTTAAAACCGTCGATGTACCTGTCGGCAATGTTTATGCCTCCTACATATCCAATCTGTCCGTCAATGACAATGATTTTTCGATGATTCCGGAAATTTAGCCGCGAGGTAATTTTGGGAAGTGCAACCTTTAGAAACGGTTCTGCTTCGATACCGGCCTTTCTGAACTCCTCAAAAAATGCTTTAGGGGTTTTACGTGAACCAAAGCTATCGTAAATAACGCGTACTTCAACACCTTCGAGTGACTTTCGGATCAATGCGTCCCTCACTTTTCTGCCGATGTTATCCCCTTCAAAAACATAATACTCTACGTGGATATGTTGTTTTGCATTTTCAATATCGCGCAGTAAATCTTCGAATTTTTCCGCGGCATGGGTATAAAACCGGACATCGTTCCCTCCCAGCAACGGGGTATGGTCAAGGTTTTTCAGTAAACGGATCAAACTCGCATGCTCCTGGGGATAAGCAAACTCCTCCAGCGGGCCAACTTCATCCAGTGGACGTTTCTTGAGCTTGCTGTACATCCGTTTGGTAATGACTTGTTTTTTGGTAAAATCCTGGCCAAAAATAAGATACCAGATCAATCCCACAAAAGGCAAAAACACAAGCACCATTACCCATGAAAGCGTCTTAATGGGATTCCTATTCTCAGAAATTACCACAATAACCACACTGATGATGGTTAAAGCGTAAAGGATCTCGAGAATAAGCATCAATACACTGTTCATAACTGTTTCTGTTGTAGTCCTACGGCACAGCCAGATTACCGGTATTTTTCTTCGTTTGCATCTTCCAGGATATTCAAATAAGACTGATACCGGCTCTGACTGATGTAATGATTTTCCAACGCTTTTATCACGGCACAGCCGGGTTCGTTCAGGTGCAGGCAGTTATAAAACTTGCACTTCGACGAAATTCTGAAAATCTCGGGAAAATAGTGAGAAACCTCAGCCGTTGTCATGTCGATGGTTCCGAATCCTTTGATTCCCGGAGTGTCGATAACGAAGCCTCCCTTTTCAAGTTCAATCATTTCCGAAAAAGTAGTAGTATGCATTCCTTTGTTGTGGTAATCCGATATCTTTCCTACTTTTTGCGTTGCGTCTTTTTGTAGCGTGTTTACGATACTTGATTTTCCCACGCCGGAATGTCCGGCAAGCAGTGTAATCTTTCCACAAACAAGCTCACGTACTTCATTCATCCCCTCTCCTGTGAGCACCGAGGTTTTAATGCATGTATACCCGACAGTTGAATACAAGTGAACTAACCCATCCACGTATTCCCTGTCATCGCTGTCGTAGATATCCGTTTTGTTGAAAACAAGAACAACAGGAACACTGTATGCCTCTGCGGTAACCAAAAACCGGTCGATAAATACTGTGGTTGTTTCCGGAAACCTTACAGTAACACAAAGAAGGGCCAGATCAATGTTGGCTGCAAGAATATGCGAGTGTTTGGAAAGGTTGGACGCCTTGCGGACAATATAGTTTTTACGGTCTTCAATCTCGGTAATATATGCAGTCCCGTCGGGGTTTATATCCATTTTCACCCTATCTCCCACTACCACCGGGCTCGTGCTCCGGATACCCTTAAGACGGAAATTCCCTTTTGCCAGACACGACATGTCCGTCCCTTCGTCCGTTCTTACCAGATAGTTATTGCCCGTATTTCTGATTACCAGTCCCCTCTTACTTTCCTCCTCGCTCATCGCTATTTATACGGTAAGTATTTCTTTTTCCTTTTCGGCGAACTTATCATCAATTCTTTTGATGAATTTATCGTGAAGTTTTTGAAGCTCATTTTCAACGTCTTTTCCCATATCCTCGGGAAGTCCATCTTTAACAGCCTTTTTCACCTCATCAATCCCTTCGCGGCGGGAGTTCCGGATACTGATCTTGGCATCCTCCGATTCCTGCTTGGTCTGCTTCACAAGCTGCCTGCGGCGTTCTTCGGTAAGCGGCGGGATTCCCAGGCGGATAACTTCACCGTTGTTCTCGGGGGTAATTCCCACGTCAGAATCCATAATCGCTTTTTCAACTACTTTCAGCATATTTTTTTCCCACGGTTGAACCAGAATAGTTTTGGCATCAGGAGTAGAGACTGTTGATACATTCGACAACGGAACGTGACTGCCATAATATTCTACTCTCACCCCGTCAAGAATACGCACATTAGCTCTCCCTGCACGAATTCGTGCGAAAGTTTCTTCCAGAAATTCCAAGGTCATCTGCATCTTTTCCTCGGCATCTTTTTTAATTGTTGAAATATCCATATCTTTTTGTTTGATGTTATGTTAGCAAAAATAGTGAAAATATTTGAATAAATCTTTCACACGTGCACCAGGGTTCCAATATTATCCCCGGAAAGGACCTTCTTCAGGTTTCCGTATGTGTCCATATCGAAAACAACAATGGGCAGGTTATTTTGCTTGCACATTGTCGTCGCCGTAAGATCCATTACCCGCAAGCCCCGGTCGTAAACTTCATCAAATGAGATCGTATCGAACTTGGTTGCCGACGGATCTTTTTCGGGGTCAGCAGTATAAACACCGTCAACACGGGTGCCTTTAAACATGGCATCAGCCTCAATCTCTATTCCACGCAGAGCAGAAGCGGTGTCGGTGGTAAAGAACGGGTTTCCCGTTCCTCCGGAAAGGATAGCCACTTCACCATTTTGCATGGACTCAATCGCTTTCCATTTGGAGTAAAGCTCGCCGACAGGTTCCATACGAATGGAGGTATAAACCCTGTTTTTCTGACCAATGGCCGTCAATGCAGAACTCAATGCCAAGCTATTGATAACGGTGGCAAGCATACCCATTTGGTCACCTTTTACCCGGTCGAACCCTTTTTGCGAGCCGCTCAAGCCCCGGAAAATATTTCCACCACCGATAACAATTCCGACTTGCACTCCCATTTGTGCAGCTTCTTTTATTTGTCGGGCATAGTCATTCAACCGGACTTCATCTATCCCGTACCCTTTTTCTCCTGTCAGCGACTCACCGCTGAGTTTCAGTAAAATTCTGTTGTATTTCATCTATATCTGTTCTATATAAAAGCTATTTCCTTAAACGCATACATTCGCTCCTCATTGGTCTCAAGCGTCTTCAATACAAGATGACCGGACGGAAGCACGTTATCGATTTTTGCCTGAAACTTGCCGTTTGCATCTTCAAACCAGTAATAACCGTTTACCCGGTACAAATCAAGCATGTATTCATCTTCAATAACTTGTTTTTCTCCGCGCTGCAACCCCCTGTATAACAGAAAAAACTCTTTCATCAAAAGATCCAGGATGTAGTCTTTATCCTGTTCGGTTGCAGTGATTTGCCTCAACGATACCGGATTGGGCAATTCCGGCGGAAACACCTGCTGGTTGAGGTTCAACCCGATTCCAATGATGGAGTTTTCAATTATTTTCCCCTGCAAACTGTTTTCTATGAGAATACCGGCAATTTTCCGGTCTTTCCAGTAAATATCGTTGGGCCATTTGATCCGGATATCATCCGTAAACTGATCCAGGGTATTTTTTATGGCCAGTGAAATTATCCGGGAGATAATAAACTGCTCGTTAGCAGGAATCTCTATCGGATAAATCAACAGACTGAAAAGCAAATTATCTCCTTTTGTCGAATACCAGCTGTTGCCCATCTGTCCACGGCCTGCCGTTTGAAAATCAGCCACCACAACAGAACCTTCTTCCAAGTGTTCTGTTCTCAATAACTCTTTCAGGTAGGAATTTGTCGATTCCGTTTCCTCCAACCGCACAATTTTTCTGTCTTCACTCAACTGATCCATAGTACTCTTTCTGCTTTATTTTGGGTAATTTCTTAATGACTTCTTCCACCGAGTGCCTGATCCATATTTTTAATTCCTCATCCGGCATTTCTCCAGTTATATAAATTGTGTTCCAATACGTTTTGTTCATATGAAAAGCAGGCTCCACACATCTGTATTCTTCACGCAACCGCACCGCTTTTTCCGGTTCACATTTGAGCGCGACAGACAATCTGTCAGCATCCAACGGGATAAGGGCAAACATCTTGTCACACACTTTCATCACCAATGTAACATCGTCAAACGGCGTTGTTACTTCCGCACCCGGAATGGAAAGACAGTAATCATAAAGCTCTTCTATATTCATATATTCCTGATTGATAATCGCCTAAGGCAAATAACCAATGCTCACAGGAAGGGCAAAAAAGCATCATCGATATGCTCCAGGTCAAATTCTCTTCCATTCCAGACCAGACCGATAATATCGAACCGGGCAGGCTTGTCGATATCCATTTCAATCAGATAATGATCGGCAGCATCCAACATTCTACGCATTCGGAGCTTATTCACAAAACCCACCGGATTCCCCCATTGAACAGACGTTCTGGTTTTCACCTCGACAAAGACAATAAATTCTTCGTTCTCCGCAACAATATCAATCTCGTAGCCGTAAAATCTCCAGTTCCGACAAACAATTTTATAATCTTTCGATTTCAGGTATCTCACGGCCTCCTCTTCGCCTCTTTTGCCTAACTCATTGTGTTGTGCCATTTTTTTGAAATATCGGCCGGTTATAAAACCAACAAATGCTTAGAAATACAAATTTATGCAATATTCTTTTCTTTCGTGTTAAAATATTTTGTTTTTTTGTGCCTGAAAAGGATTTACGCAATTTTTCAGAATAATTTCTTCAACAAGAAATGAGAACGACAAAAAAGTACAAATTAAAAGGACGTCCCACTCCAAGGTCGAAAAAAGCAGAGTTTATGCTTAGCGACGAAGAATACGATGTTATCAATTTCTATTTGAAGAAATACAAAATCACCAATCGCTCCCGGTGGTTCAGGGAAACCATACTGAATCATATTCTCAAAAATATGGACATGGATTATCCCACCCTTTTTGAAGAAAATGAAATGAGGAGATAAGATATGCTGGACGACACTTACTTTATGCGGCAGGCGCTGATTGAGGCGCAGAGAGCTTACGATAAGAACGAGGTTCCGGTAGGTGCAGTTGTTGTTGCCAACCACCGGATTATCGCCCGGGCACACAACCTGGTGGAGACCCTCAACGATGTTACCGCACACGCCGAAATGCAGGCGATAACCGCAGCCGCCAACGTGCTTGGCGGAAAATACCTAACCGACTGCACGCTTTTTGTCACTGTTGAACCTTGTCCCATGTGTGCCGGCGCGTTGGGCTGGGCACAACTCTCACGGGTTGTTTACGGCGCAAGCGACGAAAAACGGGGTTTTTCCAAGTCAGCGCCTAGCGTTTTACATCCTAAGACAACCGTTACCTCAGGGGTTTTGGCCGAAGAATGTGCAAAGCTGATGAAAGCTTTTTTTGAAAAAATAAGATAACCACACCATACACATTGTCATGAAAACATTCTATTTTTTAATTATCAGCATGTTGTTTTTTGCCTGCGGTTCACATTCCAACAAAAGCAGCGACAGCATCCCAAATGTCAAAGCCATCGATGACGTTATGCAGGCATTTGTAGATTCGGGTTTTATACCCGGAGCAGTTACCGCGGTGGTTTCGAAGGATAACATCCTGCATCTCGGGAGTGTTGGTGTTGCAGATTATGAGACAAGGTCGCCCATGCAACCCGACCACATTTTCTGGATTGCCTCCATGACAAAACCCGTCACAGCTGTTGCCTTACTGATGCTTCAGGATGAAGGAAAACTTTCTGTCGACGATCCGGTTTCGAAATACATTCCCGAATTCATGGACTTAAAAGCACCCTCTGGAAAGGATGCCAATCTCACCATCACACAGATAATGAACCACACTTCGGGTTTACGGGAAGCGGATGCTCAAACGGCCATGAGGGCAAAAGAGCTTGCAGACCTGATCCCTTCTTATGTCAGCGGCCCTACTCAATTTGAACCGGGCAGCAGATGGAACTACTGCCAATCGGGAATCAATACCGGAGCAAGAATTGTGGAAGTGGTCAGTGGACTACGTTTTGACCAATTTCTCCAGCAACGTATTTTTGATCCGCTTGAAATGAGTAGTACCACTTTCTATCCTGTCTGGCAGAGCAGTACTCAACGTGCTGCAGGCTATATTAAAAACAGGAACAACGGACGGTTTGAAAAAGCTGAAGTAGCTGAGATCTTTGGCAAACCCGATAGTGCACCACTGGGTAATGGTGGACTGTTTTCCACTGCTTTCGACTATGCGCACTTCGCACAGTTGCTTTTGGGAAAGGGTATTTACAAGGGGAAACGCTACCTCAGCGAAAATGCCATGACTTACCTCACTTCAGTAAAAACGGGTGAACTTGACTGTGGTTTTCTTCAGGAGGCTCAATACGGAAACCTTGGAGCAAATTACGGATGGGGAGTTGGCACCTGCATTCTTAGAATTCCTCATCCGGGAGTAGCAGCCATGTTATCGCCCGGCTCATTCGGACACGGCGGCGCCTGGGGGACACAAGCATGGATAGATCCCGTTAGGGATATAGCCTATATAATGATGATACAACGTCCGAATTTCAATTCAGACGCAAGTAACATACGTGCCGAATTTCAGCAAAAGGCATTTGATGAATTGGCAATTAAATAGATATAACCTATTAAACCTGCATTAATATTTTTTAAATCTATGACTTTCCGGTTAGATTTAGTTAAATTATTTTCTAATCCCAGACTGGTAAAAACTTTTTAGATCCTATCCTTGTTAAAGTCGGGGAATGTGTAAACAAAAGACATCCAGGCTCTTTATAAAAATAACACTTTAAAAATCAAATTTTATTTATTATGAACAAGAAGAAGATCGCTGTTTTAATAGGCAGCTTAAGAAAAGAATCGTTTAACAGAAAAGTAGCTAATCAGCTTATACAGCTGGCTCCCGATTCCTTGGAATTAGAAATTGTAGAAATAGGGCAATTACCTCATTACAATGAGGATATAGATCAAAATCCGCCAACAGAATATGTCGATTTTCGCCGTAAAATAAAAGCTGCCGACGGCTTTTTATTTGTAACACCCGAATATAACCGATCGGTTCCCAGCGCGCTGAAAAATGCTTTCGACGTAGCCTCCAGACCTTATGGACAAAGCGTTTGGGGAGGGAAACCGGGAGCGGTTGTTAGCGTATCAATGAGTGCTATCGGTGGATTTGGCGCTAATCATATTGTACGTCAATCGATGGTTTTTCTGAATGTTCCCATGATGCAGCAACCCGAGGCGTATATCGGAAGCGCCCACACTCTTTTTGATGAAAACGGAAATCTTCTGAGTGAAGATACGCGCAATTTCCTCAAAAATTATATGGACGCATATGCCTCTTGGATAAACAGTTTCTGATCATGCCCCCTTTAAGGAGCGACATAAGATGAATCGGTAAATTTCAACAGGTACGGACGGGGAGGAGTGGTGGACTCATCATTTTCTATTGTAGCAAACAACAAATAATTTTTCCCTGTCTGAAGACTTCTGGTGATGCTCTTGTTGACATTTGTAAGGCCGGTTATGTCTGACGGAGTCCCTGGACTTTTTAACGAAGCCAGCATTAAGTCGAATGCAGCGATGTCCGTTTTCGGAACAAACCAGAGGTAGTAGGTTCCCACTTCATCCGGAGCAAGTGTGGCTGAAGGAGTAAAAAAAGTCAAGGTTGTTGAAAACTGTTCACTCCCTCCCACATAAGTTTCTGCCGCCATATCAAACAGTGCCCCACCGTTTCCATTTAATCGGTTGATTATCCAGTTCTGACTTGGATTGGTCTGGAGGACAATTGAATGCAGATCGCTAATGGTTGCACTGCCCACATTTTTCAGGTTTAGCGTCATCATCGACCCCAGGTGCTTGAAAGAAAGTGAAATCGTTGTCATAGCCGGATCAATGACTTTTTTGCTCCATATGGAAAAGACAGTTGCCTGATCAGCTAAGGTTGCCAGATAATTAAACTGAGCCGCCGGCAAGACAGCGACAGTGGGAGTAATCGGATCCAATACACTCCCGGTAGTTATTTCACTTTTTCTACTGCTTCTGTAAGCGTATAGGGTGTATGGGTTGCCGACATCGATTCCCGCGGGAACTGTAACCGTAAATTGCGCTGTTTTTCCATCAGCGCTTACAGCAGTAATATTAGCGGTATTTTTGTCCGCAGTCCCTCCTTGTTCAAAGCAAAACTGAATTTCATCCGTCGTTTCCCACCTGAACCCAATGGCCTTAATTACTGTAGTCCCGGTTTCTTCCAGGTAAGCGCGTGTTTCAGCCGGCTCTTCAAATGACGCTGTAATGTTCAACACCTGGTTTTTCGGTTTATCCTTCACCACCGTCCCGGGCTCAATTGTTTCGTTGTTGCAGCTAGCCGTGATAAGAGCAATAGCTGCGAAGAAAAAAATTCTGAATTTCATAATTTAATAGTTTTTCAGCTAAATTTAAAGTATATCGCCGGGCATATCACCACCATTACCACCGCTTCCGGATTGCAGAAAACTTTGTTCTGTTTCAATGTCGATAACCTCAATATCGGGCGAGGTATATGTTCCCGACACACCTTCTACAGACAGAAACCCATCTTTCGGTATGATTTGTGAATTGTTGTGCAGTTTTTTTCGCATAACGATAAAATTTTAAAGGATTTGTAAAATAATTAAACATTAAATTTTCTTCGTAACAAAAACGAACGATATATAACCTTAACGCTACTTCTTTTTCGAAAGAAAGCGATGAAGTAAAATGCCGATGTTAAACATACAATGCGTGCAGCATTTTGCGACGGTAAAAATACTACGGTACCGGACAGAAATGTTAGGACTGAATGAACATTTTTTTGTATTTTCGGATTAGCCTCAATGTTAAATTATAACTACAGAAGCACAGCTTGCATGTAACCGCCTATATATATGGCAATTATTTTCAAAAAGTTTTTTTCATAAAAAAAGCTGCAATAAAAAATCAGGGAGGAGCTTCCAGGCTATCAAAACATCATATCTAGCTGTTTTACTGTCAATTAAAAATTGATCAGTCTCTTTTTTTATAATTGACGTTTGATAAATTGACAAACCAATCATATGAATCTACACATAAATTTATGCTGTAATTGTCCAAATCCACTTCTGCTGTCCTGGTGATAAGCTAGTCATTATATAATTTCCAGGCCCGATCATCGGTTCTTGCACACTGCATGATTTTTCTCAATTCTTCTGCTTTTTCAGGATACAGTGAAATGATATTGTGATTTTCCGACGGATCGGAAGCCAGGTTATAAAGTTCAAACGTCGGGTTCTTTCGGATGCTTTGATGAATCAATTTCCAATCACTCTGAATGACGGCCTGCTTTCCATCCATTTCCAGAAACTCGAAATAGAAGAAATCGCGGCTTTTCTGTCCGTCTCTATTCAGGAACGTAGGAAGAACACTCACCCCATCAGTAGGTTTTGGGTATTCCACACCCAACAGTTCGGCAAAAGTGGGCATGTAATCCCAAAAAGCGAAGGCAAAGCTGTTTTCTTCTCCGGCCGCCACATGGCCTTTCCACGAAACAACGGTCGGCACACGAATTCCTCCTTCGTACAGATCGCGTTTGTATCCGCGGTAGATGCCGTTGCTGTTGAAAAAATCGGGATCTCCCCCACCTTCGCGATGTGGGCCGTTATCACTCGTAAAAACGATCAATGTATTTTCGTAAATACCTTCGGCTTTGAGTCTTTCAATAATCTGCCCCACATACACATCAATTCGCTTTACCATAGCCGCGTGAGTAGCACGGGGATGTTCCTGTGAAGCATATCCCCCTTTCCGGAACGAAGGACCATCATCTATCCCCCTATAAGGTGTTTCCGGAAATTTTCCACGAAACTGTTGAATAATGGAGTCTTCGGGAACGATCAGCTCCGCATGTGGAAGCACTATGGGAGCATAAAGAAAGAACGGGTTGCCTTTATTATTACTGATAAAACTCAGTATTTCTTTTTGTATGAGGTCTTGCGCATAAGCTCCGGATCGACCGTTATCGTTTTCGGGCAACTCTATTCTTTTTTGATTGCGCCACAGATGGCCGGGATAGTAGTTGTGGGCCAATCGCTGACAGTTATAACCGAAAAACTCATCCACTCCCTGATGGATTGGATCACCGGTTGATCCGGGATATCCCAGTCCCCATTTTCCAAAAGCGCCGGTTTTGTAGCCGGCATTTTTAAACAGATGAAAAAGTGTATACGTGTTTTCCGGTAACGGAAATTGACCCTCCGGCTCCATCTCTTTGTTTCCACGGATAGACGCATGACCGGTATGCAATCCGGTCATCAGGCTAGCACGCGAGGGAGCACTTACGGTTGTACCGGAATAGCTCCGCGTAAACCGGGTTCCGTTAAGCGCCAGCCGGTCAATGTTCGGTGTCAGGAATTTCTCCTGCCCGAAACAGCTTAAATCACCGTAACCGAGGTCGTCGGCAATAATAAAAACTACGTTGGGTTTCGACAATTGCTGTCCGTAAGCACCCATCCCGCACAAAAAAGCTTCAATGGCAAACAGCGATTTTAAAAGCTTCATAAGGCACACCTCATTCTTTAAATTAAACTTCCGACAAATTCAAAACCTAAAGATACATATTTTTTCGCAGATTTAGACCTCATCGGGCCATGGACACACCTTTCCCGTTGTTTTAAATGAAGGACGCTGCGCTTCAACACTGCGCAGGTATTCTCCCAAATCGCGCGAAAGATCATTTACTATGTTGGCGTTCTGGATCGACACATCCTTTTTTTCCCCAATGTCGTTGGTAATATTGAACAATTCTTTCTTACCGGTTTCGTAGTAATAAACCAACTTCCAGTCACCACTACGGACAGTACACGTAGGACCAATCCCCGGACCTTCGTTACCCCATAGGTTGGGAAAGTTCCAATAGAGACTACGTTTATTGTATTCGTAAGAACCCCCTTCCAGCATCGGCATGAAGCTGACACCATCTATCGGCTGTTTGGTTTTCCGCTCTTCCACCTGAGCCATATCCAGGATTGTCGGGAAAAAATCTTCAATAATCAGGTAATCGTTACACCGGGTTCCAGGCTTCACTTTTCCCGGCCATTTTACAATCATCGGTTCCCGTATCCCACCCTCGTATGCCGAACCTTTTCCGCTATTGAGCGGAGCGTTGTGTACATGTAACGGCGTATCGCGCCATTCCGGTTCGGATGAGAGGCCACCGTTATCCGACATAAAAATTACAACTGTATTTTTATCCATTTTGTTTTTCTCAAGCCAATCCATCAAATCACCCAGGCTTTTGTCCATGCCCTCAATAAGTGAAGCATATCCGGCTTCTTTTTCCGATAATCCGGCATCTCTGTATTTTTGAAAGAACCGCTTGTCCTTATCTACCGGAATATGAATGGCGTAATGAGACATGTACAGATAAAACGGCTGTCCCAGTTTTCTAGCTTTGTCCAATGCTTTTATAGCCTCTAGGGTTAAAGCTTCTGTAGCGAAAATATCTTTTCCCCAATAGTCTTTTAGACCCGGGATGGCTTGCAACGATGACGGTTTTCCATCGGTGCGGTTGCCGAAATTCTGTTCACCCAGGTAACTGGCTAATCCGCCGCCGGCATGTCCGGCAATGTTTACTTCAAAACCAAAATGGTGCGGATTTTCACCCGGAGTATCAATGGCCCCCCAATGCGCCTTACCGCAATGAATGGTATGATAACCGCTGTTTTTAAGAATTTGTGGTAACGAAGTTACTTCATACGTATACGGAACATCAGGCACCTCACAAATGCCGTTCACATTCCATTCGGGAAATTTCAGCACGTCGCTTTTCCGGTCGGTTGATTTATTTTTCTCCAATGTCCAGTTGGTAACCCGGTGGCGCGCGGCATTCATACCTGTCATCAGGCTCACACGTGTAGGAGAGCTTACGGCACAGGCATACGCCTGCGTGAACATCCTTCCTTGCGATGCCAGTCGCTCCATGTTGGGGGTATGATAACGCTCATTAAGCGGTGTTTTTTCTGTTCCAAACGGAAGTGACGTGTCTTGCCAGCCCATATCATCCACCATAAAAAGAATAATGTTGGGACGTGTGTCAGCAGTTTCTTGAGCATGCAATGCGGCTGCCAACAAGGCAGAGGTTGCAATCAGGGTTGTTTTTTTGAAAAATGGGTATATCATCACGTTATCTTTTTGAGTATCAGTTACAGTACACACTAAAATTCTTTATTTGGGGCACATCAATACTTTCGTTTATCAACAAGCGAATGCGGCTCACCGGAGAGGACTTGAAAGTCTGAATGCGTTTATGACCAACAGATTCCCCTTCGCAAAGCGTCTTCCACCCGCCGACAGTCAGTCCCTGCACGACATATGCCCGGACACGTTCACCGTTGCTTATTTCTTCCTGGATGACCACCTGATTAACAGGCTGCCGCTTCCCAAGATTAATCTCCAGTTTCATTCCGTTTCCTGCAACAGTTTTTAAAGGATGCCCCATCAGGTCATCAATTTTATCACCAAACTCTTTTAGGCGCTGAACATCGCCTTCGGGCACCAGTCCCCGTGAATCGGGTGTAAGACCCAGGATAAGTGTCGCATTGCGTCCTACCGAATTATAATACATATCTACCAGGTCTTTGAGCGGATAAACGGCATCCTCATCTCCCGGCTCCCAAAACCATTCGTGGCGACCGTTATGTCCTCTCAGGGGTGCGTCAGCCATGGCTGGGACCCAATATTTCCCGTCGGGATCTCCGTGCTTGAGCAATTCGACATGGCTGCGCTGTGTGTCGAGGTTTTTATTGTGCGAAAACGAATTTGGGAAAGTACTCCAGCACGGATACCCCACTGTTCCAGCTTCAGAACCGCCCCAGCGAAAGTCGGCACGCTGCGTATTGTGATAAAACAAGCATTCCGGCTGCAGGCGGTTGACAATCGGCTCCACATCCGGGCCCAATCCTTTCGGATCATCGGCACCACCGTCATACCACACCATAAACAAATCGCCGTATTTCGACATTAATTCTTCCGTCATTCGTTCACAAAACCGACGGTACCATTCCTGACGGTTGCGGGCAAATTCACTCTCACCTTCCGCCTTGAAATTGTGAATACCTAACAATGAGTTCCAGCGGATACCTATGTAAACTCCAGGTTGAATGCCGTATTTGCGGCACGATTTCACGAAATCGCCCACGACATCGCCTTTTCCGTCTCTCCATTTCAAGGCTTTCAAGCTGTATGGATTTACGTTACTCTGATAAATAGCAAATCCGGTTTCGTGCGTGGCAGTGATCACGGCAAATCTAGCGCCTGCAGCTTTAGCCGCCTTTATCCACTGATCCGTATCCAATTCATTAGGATTGAACATGTTATAATCCTCCACGGGGTGGATACGGTTGATAGCCTGATCGTACCTTTTGCCGTCGAAAACGTGTAAATCGTAGTGAAAAATCACCCCAAACTCAGCTTGCGCCCAACGGAGTTGCCGGGCAGTAGGCACAGGGAACAGGTGTGATTGCGGCAATGCACAAAACACTGTAAACAAAAAGAGGAGATTGAGGGACATCGATTTCTTAAGCATTGGTTTCTTTTAACGAAGATACGATTATTTTTAAAAGACAGTGCACCTGGACGACGGCACACTATCCTTTTGAATTAATTCAACGATGCATATCCTTCATTCTGCACAAGATTGGCGTTTGCTTCCATTTGTCTTTGCGGTATAGGGAAAAGTACATGGTGCGGTTTTGCATCCTTACCTCGTGCCACAGCTCCTGAAATAAATTTCCCATGCCGGATAAGATCTTCACGACGAAGCCCTTCCGAAAAAAATTCACGCCCACGTTCTGCTAAGATGAAATCGCGAAGTTCCTCTTTCGAGGAAAAATCGGTTGTTCTTACTCCCGATGCTTTTGCACGCAAGCGCACCTCATTAATTAAGGATATATTTTCGATGCTCGGGCCGGTCTTTTCGTTCAATGCTTCTGCCATACTCAACAGGATATCGGCGTATCTTACATAAACAATATCATTGCCATTGTTCTCACTCACTGCATTTGGGTCGGGCCAGTATTTAAAACTTCTGGCATTGTCCAGTGGGTTTCCATTTTCATCCTCAAGCAATTTTATCAATTTCCCTGATTGATCAGTGTATTCTGTAATAATGAGTTTACGGCGCAGGTCGTTCGTCTCGAATGTTTTATAGAATGCCGTATATGTACGGAATTGCGCGCCAAAATTCACCCAATTGGATTGGATAGGATAATTGGGAGGAAAGGCGTGCGGCATGTAGTTGTTTTGAAAGCCGCTTTGTGCAATACACGGAGCGCGGTAGATATACTCTTTGTTACCTTCTCCTTCAACAGCAAAAAGTTTAGTATAATCAGCATGAAGCGAATAATATTGCAAATCGATAATCTTTTGGGCAGAGGCAATAACATTATCCCAATCTTTTTCGTGCAAATAAAGTTTGGTCAATATACCCAAAGCAGCACCTTTGCTTGCGCGTCCAATCGGATTTTCATCAACAGGCAGGTATTCTGCTGCAAATGTCAAATCATCAACCATATACTTTACGAAAACTTCTCTATCCGCTCTTGGCGTGGATTTTCCGATTTCTTCTATTCTATCAGGTGTAGCATCTTTAGGAATGTCAATAATCGGAGTAGCACCGAAGATATTGTACAGAAAATAATACGATGCTGCACGGATAAAACGCGCCTCCCCTTTTATTCTATTCACTTGTCCTTCAGAAATTCCTGACAATCCGTCGGCTACGGTCAATACTGTATTTGCGCTGGCTACAGCTTGGTACATTTGATCCCAGAAACTGTTTAGAAATCCATCGTTTACTGCCCAAGTAAAATTAATATAGGGTTTTGCGTCGCGTTCGAGCCCACCACCAGTTTCAAAAGCTATATCCGTTGTAAACTCGTTCATCAAATAAGTGTAGTTTCGGCTTGCGTAGCCAATAATACGCGAACGAGCGTAGGCACCTGTAAGCAAGGCATCGACACCCGATTGATCTTTCAAGAACTCATTCGGATCATATTCGGTATACACTTTTTCTTCCAAAAAATTACACCCCGTCATTAAGAACAAAAAAATGACCAATAAATAATAATTATACCAATTTTTTTTATGTGACCTCATTGTTGTATCGTTTATTAAAATGTAACATTTACTCCCATTCTGAATGTCCGTGCCAAAGGATAGCTATTATAATTTACTTTCGACACGCTCTCACCGCGAGCACTGGCATCGGGGTCAAACCCATCAAATTTAGTAACTGTAAACAGGTTATCGCCTGAAGCATAAATCTGCAGGTTCGTTATAAATTTACGAGTTTTGACAGGTACATTGTACGAAAGATTTACAGTCTTAAGCCGCAGGAACGAAGCGTCCCTAACCGTGAACGAATTTATCGCATATTGTCCACCGTAACTGCTGGGATCAACGCCGCTGGGATAAAGGTTTGTAGGATTACTTTCCGTCCAACGGTTCAGGTAATATTTGGCAATGCGGTTGCGGTATTCGTTGGTGGGATAGAATGTTTCCACCACGTTGGCATCCAGTGTTTGAATACCCTGCACCCATTGCAGAAACAGGTCGAGCGTGAAATCCTTGTAACGTAGACGGTTGTTGAGTCCGCCCGTAAAATCGGGAAACGGTTTACCCAGTATAACACGGTCATTAAGATCAATTACTTTATCGCCGTTTTGATTTTTGAATTTCAAATCGCCCGGTTTTGCCGTTGGTTGTGTAGAATTAGCTATATCGTCATCCTTTTGGAAAATACCCTCAACTTCGTATCCGTAGAAAGAATAGATGGGATGTCCCACTTTGGTGAGTTCGTATCCGGAGATGAAACTGGCTATCGAACCGGTGATCAATTCGGGAATGAACGGTGGAAGTTCCACCACTCTGTTTTTCAGGAATGACAGGTTGAATGACGTTTCCCAGTCAAAATCCGACTTTTTCATAGTAATGGTGTTAAGCATAATATCAACCCCTGTATTTCTGACCGTTCCGGCATTTACCATTATATTACTGTGCCCAATTACCGATGGTAAAGGCTTACTAAAAAGCTGGTCTTTGGTGTCGCGGATAAAATAATCAACACTCCCGCTAATGCGGCTATTGAAAATACTGAAGTCAATCCCTGTATTTAATTCTGAAGTTGTTTCCCATTTCAGGTTGGGATTGGCAAGACGGGCAGATATTGCTCCTGTAGCCAAGCTATTACCAAACACAGCCGACCCGCCAGCGACCAGTGTATTTATCGTTTGATAGTTACCAATACCCTGATTTCCTAATTCACCGTATCCTACACGCAGCTTGAGATCATCAACGGCTTTCACATTAAAAAAAGGTTCGCTCGAAACACGCCAAGCGGCAGCCGCAGAAGGGAAAAAGGCGTATTGATTTTGTGTTGAAAATCGTGAAGAGCCATCGTAGCGGAATGATGCGGTGAGCAAGTACCTGTCGAGCAATTCGTAATGTATCCGCCCTAAAATTCCATTCAAGCGATTTTTCGATTTGTAGGAACGTACGTTGTCTCCATTAAGATTGTCACCGCTTTGCAGTAAGTTTGAGCTGGTTACATCGGAAAGGAATCCTCGGGAATCAGCATAAACATACTGTTCTGTAAATTGCTCATACGTGGTTCCAGCCAAGAAGGAAATATTATGAATATTATAAAAATTCTTCCTGTAGTTCAATAAAAATTCAGCCAGCCAATGCGTGTTTTCATCAGCACGTTTACTGCCGACTCCTCTACTGCCAAGTCCTTGCATAGTTTGTCTGTCCCTGTAAGATGATTGCATATAGTTCATTACCGTTCCACCTAAACGAACTGTTGCTAAAAGATCTTTCAACGGTTCAATTTCCGTGGTAAAAGTTCCGTATACCGTGTTACGCTGATTATTATTTTTTATTCCGTTCATTAGAGCCAGCGGGTTATCCAATGCTATGTAATCATTCAGATAATAGCGTCCTGTTTCAGGATTTTTACCTGCAGACAACGTAGGATCAAACTGTAAGGCTGCATTGATAGGACCAGCACCTTCATTAACCCCATCCATATTCTCATACATTGAATTACGATCGGCGCGTGTATAATTTAAAGTAAATTTAAAGCGCAAGAAATCTTTCGGAGTAAAATTCATATTTGTTCTTACGTTCAACTTTTTAAAATCAGACATATGAACCAATCCCTCTTGATTTAGAAAATTTAACCCCAGATAATAATCGCTTTTTGGTGCACCTCCAGAAAACGAAAGCATATAGTTCTGAACTGGAGCAGAACGACGAAAAATCTCATCTTGCCAGTTTGTTCCTTCACCAGCCGCATTAATTTGTTCATCTGAGAAAATGGCTCCATCTTTATTGTTTGATTCTTTACGTATAGCATTGAGTGTTTCCATATATTGCCTGGCATTCAACATTTCCATTTTTTTTGCCACGGTCTGAAGACCAAATTCAGAACCAAATTTTACAGTAACTTCGCCTTTTTCTCCACCTTTAGTAGTAATCAAGACTACACCGTTAGCAGCACGTGTTCCGTATATTGCCGCTGCGGAGGCATCTTTCAACACTTCGATCGACTTAATGTCTTCGGGACTGATTGAAGTCGGGTCAACACCTGGCAATCCGTCAACAACCACAAGAGCAGCATTACTGCTATTGATTGACCCTGCACCTCGAATTTGAATCTTTGTACCCGCTCCGGGTGCTGAACTTGTTTGACTAATATTTACCCCAGCTGCTTTTCCGCTCAACAGTTGCAAAGCATTGGTGTTTATTCCTTCTGTAAATCTTCCTTCCGTTAATGAAACGACGGAACCGGTAAGATCCCGTTTTCGTAAAGTTCCATATCCCACAACCACTAGCTCATCCAACGTTTTCGTATCCTCCTGTAAAACAATATGAAATGTATTCTTTCCGGTTGTGGTAATTTCTTGCGGTTCGTAGCCCACGTATGTAATTTGCAACACCGCGTCCGGAACTATTTCCAAAGTAAAATTTCCGTCAATATCCGTAATAGTTCCATTGGTAGTATTTCCTTTTTCCACAATGGTTGCGCCAATAATGGGCTCACCTTTATTATCGTTAATAGTTCCGGATACCTTTCTTGCCCTCGGTTGTTGAGTGGTGTTGGCTAATGTAGACATCTGCATTTCTAATTTTTTATTGCTTTTCAGAAAAACACGGTTGTTCAATACCCTGAAGGTAATGTCGGATTTTCCAAAAACTTGCGAAAGGACGGTTTCGATACGTTCGTTTTTCGCATCTACAGACACATTGGTCAACTTTTCGGAAAGAATACCAGCATCATAAGAAAACTCATACCCTGTTTGCCGGTGCAGCTTTTCAATCACATCAGCTACAGTGGAGTTGTTCAATGTAAGCTTCACGTTTACCGATTGCGCGGCAACTGCCGAAGCAAAAAACTGTGAACTCAACAATACTATCACGAACGTTTTCAGCATTCGTGACAAATTAGGTCGAAAGACAGCTGTTGGTTTTGCCATCCTGTGTTCTACGTGTTCATTCATACATTTTTTGTTTTTTTGTTATTAGTTGTAAAAGTTGGATTGTAAATCAAGACAGGTATTTCTCTATTTACCTGCTTATATCTTTTACATGATACCCAGACGACCAACACAATGATATGGGGTTCATGTTTATTTCATTATTCGGTAATAAATACCTCGTTTCCTTCTATCCGATAGTGAATAGGGGCAAGATAACTAAGTATATCAAGTACTTCTTTCAACGATTCTTCCCGGTTAATAACATACCGGTAACGCCGGTCGGCCAGTTTCTTGGATTCCAGATTGATGTTTACATCGTAAATAAGGCTCAACTTATTTACAATTTCCCTCAGCGTGGCATTCTCAAACTTAATTTGATCAAGGTGCCATGAAGTGAGTGTATTAACATCAACTGTCGAGACACTGTAACTGTTGTTTTCGGCATTGAACACCACCTTTTCTCCGGGTGACATTTCATAAACATCTTCTTTTCGATTATCTTGTAACACTACCTTTCCCGATGCCAGAATGGTCTCCACACGGCGTCCTTCGTCGTCCACAAAAAGGTCGAAAGACGTGCCGGTAACTTTCACGTTTATATAGGCTGATGTTACCAGAAACGGCGACCGGGGATTTTTTTCAATATCGAAAAAAGCTTTTCCTTTTAAGGAAAGAGTACGTCTGGATGACGAGAACGACTTGGGAATCCGCAACTCGGACGAAGCGTTGAGCCAGACCGTAGAACCATCGGCCAGATGTACTTTTTTTACGGATTCGTGTTCGGCTACAACAATGGTAGTGTACCTTCCGGCTGTCCACTGCTTCCAACCGAAAACGGAAAGTAGGACTATAAATGCAATAGCCGCGGTATATTTAAAAACATTAAAAAAACGATATTGAGGTGAGCGGCGACGAAGTTTTTCCTGAACGCGGGAAAGCGCTAATGCCGTCTCCGATACTGTATTGCTACGCCTGAACTCACTAATCAGTCGCAACTGACTAACCTCCGAAAAAAGAGCCTGGTTTTCCGGAGAGCATATGCGCCATTCGTCCAGCTCCTGTCTCTCGGCAGGGGAGAGGGGAGAAGAAAGATATTTAACCAACAGTGAAAATCCGGAATCCATAGCAAAAAAAGTACGTCTATATAAGCTAAACGAACAAAGGGGAGAAACTACGGAGCAAAAACGATTTTTTCAGAAAAACTTACAAAAGAGTATTAAAATAAGGAAATCGGAGGAAGATAAATGTTTTCGAAGAAATTTCATGGCAAGGTAAATATGGCTTTCCACCGTACGTTGCGGCATCTGAAGTATTTCGGAAACTTCTTTCGCTTTCAGACCCTCGTGATAAACCATTTCGAACACTTGACGGCGTACTTCGGGAAGCTGCGCCAACAAAGCGTTCAACTTTTCATCGAAATCTTTACTAAAAAGTTCCTTCAAGGGCTGACAATCATTCTCGAGATACATATGGTATTCCTCAGCAAACTTCAAAAGTGATTCTTGCGCATATTTCTCTAACCGATTATTTTTTTTAATGTGATCGATGCATCTCGAATAAGCCGTTTGAAAAAGGTAGCTGAGAAACCCCACACCTACTTGCAGGCTCTTTCGTTTTTCCCACACATAGGCAAATACCTCCTGGGCAATGTCTTCTCCCGCCGTTTTATTATCCAGGATGACGGTGGCATACGCTGCAACCTGTGGATAAAAAGAACAAAACAACTCTTCAAACTGGGATTGAGAAATGGCCTGAAGATTTACAGAAGAATTATAATCGTTATTATTAGTCAAAAGAAGAAAAAATTTTAACTTTTATGTTTCGAAAGATTTCCACTATCGTTTAAACCTTCAAAAAAACTTTCTTTTTATAAAGTATGTATAAGAATACCCAACCGATAGTCACGTAACCGATAGCCATGATAAACGGGGCCCATGCTTCGGGCAACAGCCCGGCAAGCCCGCCAAAGAAAAATCTATTTGCACTGTCCCATCCTATTATCCGGTTTGCCAGATAGATGGTTATGGGGTTCATCCCTATAACTACAAAGAAAAACGCCCATTTCTGAAATTTCCACACATCGATAACCAGGTAGAAAATTGCGAGCAGCAGCATACTCAATCCGCCTACCCAGCAAACGAATGAACTTGACCACAGGTTCTTGTTAATAGGGAAAACGAGGTTCCATACCTGTCCTACAATCATCAATAGAACAGCTGCTGTTGCAAGGTATAATACTTTCTTTGTAGGTTTCAGCTTAGTCATCAAGAACTCTCCGGTAAGCATACCCAGAAGCGCCGTACCAATAGCTGCAACGGTCGGCAACAGCCCTTCGTTGTCTCCTATTTCATAACAACAAAACCTACCCGGCAATAAAATCCGGTCGATATAACTGGAAATATTTCCTCTCATGGAGTAATGATCGGGATCCCCCAGGTCGGGCGCTTTAAAAAACACAAACAACAACCAATAGGAAATCAGGATCCCGCTAAGCCACAGCAACCGGATTCTCGCATTTTTAGTGTTCATAAACAGCAGTGCGGCAAACATCCAGGCTAACCCGATCCGGCCAAGCACGCTCGCGTAGCGCATATTTGCCACATCAAAATTCAATCCGTTGTTGTAAATAACCCCGATCAAGACCAAAAGCAATCCCCTTTTAAAGACATGCCTGTAAAGCGACTTCCGTCCCCCATCGATACTCAAGCGTTTCTTAGCCGAAAACGGAAAAGAAACCCCGGCAATAAACAGAAACAACGGGAAAATCATATCGTATGCATGAAATCCGTGCCATTCCACATGTGTCATTTGGTTGGCCCACCATTGTAATGCAGGGAGGCCGGTCAGCGATCCAAGCAAAACAAAAATCTCCTCCGCACCCATGATCCAGAACATATCAAACCCGCGAAGGGCATCCAATGATTTCAGTCTTTCCGGTTGTTGTTTCTCCATTATGTTTTGTTAATTTTTTCGTGTTTTGTCATAATCATCGTATGTAATCCTTACCGAATTAGTCACTCTGACAGCTGTGGAATCGTTTTTTATGCTTGTCACCTCTCCCTGGCAATTGGTAAAATACACGTACTGCCCCCTGTCGTAAAACCTATAAACCTTACAGCCATCGTGCTCGAACAAATAATCAACCTGATACGACTGGTTATTAACGGGAATTTCCGTAGAAACAGGAAGACGATAAAGCGAAGAACAGCAATACATTACACTTGTAAGTGCAATCAACATCAGGATTTTAACAAAGGTCTTCATTTTGCAAGCAAGGAAAAATACAAGTACGAATACTCTTGCAAAGATAAAAACTTTGGTTTATAATGATCCATAATTTCTTTATATTTTCTTAAGTCTTTTGGCCGGTCTTTTAATGAAATATGTATATTTGCGAAACATTTGGCGTCACTCACTAAACCGGTTGCCGTGAAAGACGGTTAGCAGGGTAACATTATACTCGCGAAAGATGGCTATTAAAAACCACCTTATCATATGCAACAAATAAACGACTTCTTGATTACCCTGCATAACTACATCGGAGGAAACTACTGGTTTATTTTTCTCCTGTTGGGAACGGGTACCTTTTTTACTGTTTACCTCCGGTTTCCCCAGATCAGGTATTTCCGCCATGCCATTAAAATAGTAAAAGGCAAGTACGATAAATCAACAGACAAAGGAGACACCTCCCATTTTCAGGCACTGGCGACAGCATTATCCGGAACCGTGGGAACGGGAAACATTGCAGGAGTAGCTCTCGCCGTTCACTTGGGAGGGCCCGCCGCCATCTTCTGGATGCTGCTTACGGCTTTTCTTGGGATGTGTACGAAATTCGTGGAGGTAACGCTGTCTCATAAGTACCGTGATTTCGACGAAAAAGGCATGGTAGCCGGAGGCCCAATGTATTACATGAAAAAACGGCTTAACATTTCCATAAAAAACGGATACCGGATAAAAACCGGTTACTGGATGGGCGGCTTTTTTGCCGTAGCAACTGTCCTTTCATCCTTTGGGTCGGGAAGTTTACCGCAGATAAACAGCATATCCAACTCCGTTTTCGCTACTTTCGGCATCAAGCACGTCATTACGGGAGCCATCATGGCTTTTTTCCTTGCCCTGATCATTATTGGTGGGATCAAACGGATTGCCAAGGTTACCGAACGGTTGGTTCCGTTTATGGCCATCTTTTACTTTGTGGGAGCATTAGCTGTTATCTTGTTTAATTACCAGAATATAATCCCCTCCTTCGCCTCTATCTTTCTTGACCTGTTCACGGGAACAGCTGCTACTGGAGGATTCTTAGGTGCGGGATTTGCTTTTGCTTTCAACCAGGGAGTAAACAGGGGGTTGTTTTCCAACGAATCCGGACAAGGCTCGGCACCCATTGCCCACGCTGCTGCCAAAGCGCATGAACCCGTCTCCGAAGGGATGGTGGCTATTCTGGAACCCTTTATCGACACGATCATTATATGTTTCTTGACGGGACTGGTATTGTTGTCATCTGGGGTGTGGAAAGAGAAACTGCCCAACCAGTTTCAGAAAACGGATATTGAAGTCTTGACAGCGCATTACAGTGAAAATAAACCGTCCGATGTCTCGCGTCTGGAGAATCACCTCAACCAGACAGCCAGACTTCCCCTTTTTAGCGGAAAGCTGGACATTAAAGACGGTCAGTTGCAGGAAAATGTATCCATCATCCATGCTCGTTCATTGGCCAGTGAGGTGGTGGTCCTGGAATCAGGGCAACCTTTCACGGGCCGGATCGATGTTGTAAATGGAAAAGTGACAACCACCCCCTATAATGTAACGTTCCGTGGGAACTCACTTATCCACAGTGCCCCGCTTACAACAGCCGCGTTCAGCAAGAGCTTCTTCGGCGATTTTGGAAAATACATCGTTTCTATCGGCTTGCTTTTATTTGCCTTTTCCACGTCCATTGCCTGGTCGTATTACGGAGACAGGGCTGTAACTTATCTTTTCGGAGCCAATTATGTACTGATTTACCGCATAGTTTTCGTGATCGCCTTCTTTTTTGCGTCGTTTACCGATACTACTATCATCTGGAACGTGTCGCTACTCACGGTAGCGTTTATGGCCATTCCCAATCTTTTCGGCCTGCTGGTGTTACACAGGGAAGTGAAATCAACGATAAAAGGCTATTGGAAAGGATTCCGGCAAGAATATCCCGATGAAAAAACACCGGAAGAGTGACTTGTTTTTGAATTTGTTGGCCTGATCCTAAACAATATTTTTATCAAATAATTTCAATAGACAGTTTTTTGTGCCTAAATTTGCTGCGAAAACTGAGACGATGAATTCTTTCTCTTCCGTACAACATTTCAATAATTTGTTTAACGAATATTACGATCGTTTTATTCGTTTCGCATGGGGATATGTAAAAGAGAAACAGGTTGCAGAAGATTTTGTATCGGAAGCTTTTACAACGTACTGGGAGAACAAGGAAAACCTTTTACCGGACACACAACCCCATGCTTACATTTTGTCTATAATTAAAAATAAATGCATCAATTATTTACAACACCTCCAGGTGCGTCAACGTGCCGAGAAAGAAATAAACGCCCACGCTGAATGGCTATTATCTACACGAATAAATACCTTACAGGCCTGCGATCCGGATTTCATTTTTTCAGACGAAATACAGAAAATTGTAGAATCCACCCTTAACAAATTACCCCAGAAAACACGCCAAGTATTTATTTTAAACCGATATCAGGGCTTATCCTACAAAGACATTGCCAACCAAATGGATTTGAGCACTAAAGCTATAGAATTTCATATGTCAAAAGCCTTGGCCCAACTTCGCTTTTCGTTAAAAGACTTCATTCACTTGTTGCTTTTTTTATTTTATTTTCAATAAAAAATACATTTTCCGTTAGGGTAATTCACTCCTGAACTGTTATACATATACAGGATAAAGAAACTAACGCGTGAACAAAGAACTTTTATACCGTTTCTTCGAGGGGAATGCTTCGGTTAATGAAGAAAAACAGATAAAGCAATGGCTTGATGCTTCTGAAGCCAATCATCGTGTATTCTTTCAGGAACGAAAAGTCTATGATGCAATCTTATTAACCACACGAGGGACCTCATTAAAACAAAAAAGGAAGGTCTTGCTGTCGCCATGGGCAACAGGAGCTGCAGCGGCTATAGCCCTGCTGCTCATCGTTAGCGGATTATACTTGCTCATCGGGAAAGATTCAACCGGACCGTACAACACCCTATTTGTACCGCCCGGCCAACGTATCAACCTCATCCTTGCCGATAATTCTAACGTATGGCTCAATTCGAATACCGAATTTCGCTATCCGTCCTCATTTTCAAAGAAAAACCGAACGGTATACCTGAACGGTGAAGCCTATTTCGATGTTAGCAAAAACGAAAAAAAACCGTTTATAGTAAAAACCGGCCAGGGGGATGTACGTGTTACCGGCACATCGTTTAATGTTGAAGCATACTCGCGATTCAATTCTTTCGAAACGAGTCTTTTTGAAGGAGGTGTGGAGATTTACAAAAATGAGGTTAAACTCGCGGCTTTAAAACCAAACGAAAAAGCAGTTCTGAGCAACAATGGATTATTAGTTGTGTCAAAAATAGAAGATACCGACGAATACCTCTGGAGAAACGGCCTGATCGCATTTAATAATAAACAGTTAGAAGAGATTCTGTTATCCCTCGAAAAATATTTCGATATAAAAATTCAAATCAATTCGAAAAAGTTACCGCAACACACATACACTGGAAAATTCCGTCAATCCGACGGTGTTGATTATGCATTGCGGGTGCTGCAAAGAAGCATCCGGTTCACTTACGAAAGAAACGAAGAAACAGGAACAATTTATATAAGATAAAACGTACTAAAACACGTGTGCCTATGAGATAAACGAATTACAGACCACCTGGAAAACAAGAATCGGCAAGCGCTGCAACGCTCACCGATTATGCGTTTTCGTCAACACAACCAAGAAATATTCAATGTATTAACTAAAAACAATTACAAATGTATGAAGAAAAACTATTCATTGGGTAATCATTTAACCGAAAAAGTGCCCATTAAACATTTTTTATTGATTATGCGAACAACCTTTATTTTATTGTTTACCTGCATCTTTTGCTCTATGGCCGAAATGAGCTACACTCAAAATGCCAGGGTGACGATCAATAAACGAAACGTAACACTCAAAGAAGTATTAAACGAGATTGAAAAGCAAACCGATTATCTGTTCATCTACAGCGACGAGGTAGATACGAACGAGAAGGTATCGGTAAAATCCAAACAACAAGCTGTTTCCAATGTACTCCATGCACTTTTAAAAAATAAAGACGTCAATTATGCGTTGGAAGGCAATCACATCCTCCTCTCCAAGAGAGCAGAAGGAGTAGAAGAAGGACTTGCCGATGCACAGCAGCAGAAAAGGAAAATTACCGGGACAGTGGTGGATAATGCAGGCATACCTGTAATTGGCGCAAATATCCTGGAGGTAGGCACCACCAACGGAAACATTACGGACATAGATGGCAACTTTTCCTTAACTGTAGCGAACGACGCGGTAATCACCATTACCTATATCGGCTACCTGAATCAAACAATCCAAACTGCAGGCAAATCCAATTTCAACATCATCCTGATGGAAGACACACAAGCGTTGGATGAAGTGGTGGTGATTGGATACGGTACTGCCAAAAAGAAGGACTTAACCGGAGCAATCTCCGCCGTTGACGGTTCAATCGTATCCTCTCAGTCGGTATCTACGGTATCCCGCGCTCTTGAAGGCGCTGTAGCAGGCTTGCAGGTTTCTTCTGTAGACGGCCAGCCCGGTATGGATATGGGTATACGTGTACGCGGTGTGGGATCGGCAAACCTAAACAGTTCCGTAGCGCTGGTTGTGATTGACGGAGTGCCCGCGCAAAGCGACAACCCACTGTCAACCATCAATCCGAACGATATTGAAAGTATTACCGTATTAAAAGATGCAGCATCTACGGCACTATACGGTTCCCGTGGTGCAAACGGTGTGGTGCTTGTCACTACCAAGAGGGGAAAATCAGGTAAAACCAATATCTCATTTTCTGCCAAAGCAGGTTTCAATTCCGTGGGACCGTTTGACTTGGGAAAGATCGATAACGCAAAAGATTTTTATGAATTTGCATGGAAATCGATTTATAACTCATACCGTTATGGGGTAAACGGTACAGGACAACCGCAAAACTGGACCACCAATGTAAACAACCCCAATTATTCACATGAGCAGGCCGCAGAATTTGCCAGCCAGCATCTGTTCAACTACATTAATTCAGAATCAACCTTTGGGACAAATCGATTTGGAAACTACATGGCATACCGCGTACCGGGTGCAGTCTACGTCAACGAAACAAACGGAAGCGGAATTCCCGCCAAAACAATGACGGGTGCCTATCTGGTAGGCACCGACGGACGATTGAATCCCCAAGCTGAACTTCTGTATAACGACACATTCGACAAAGTACTGTTAAACGAGAACTTCAGGCAGGAATACAATATTTCAGCCAACGGAGGAACCGATAAGGTTGATTATTACGTATCTCTTGGTTACCTGTCTGACCCTTCTTATATCAGCAATTCAAAATTTGACCGGTTCAGCGGCAGATCAACCATAAACTCTCAGCTATTCAAATGGTTAAAAGTAGGAGCCAATGTTGGGTTTTCCAGAACTTCCACTGACAAAATGGGTACCACCTGGGGAAGAAACGCCGGCTCTAACCAAGGGAACGTATTTAGGTTTATCAACGGGTTTGCCCCCATTGTTCCCGTATATGCTTACAACGAAGACGGCAGTTACAGAACTCATCCCGAAGATGGCACAATATACAATTCCACGGCAGGAAGCACCTATTCACCAATTGGAGAAACAGGCGCATTGTATGGAAGCACCAACATCGCCTATGCGATGGAAAATGACAAATGGCAGGATGTGGCTGACATGCTTACTACCCGGTCATATGCTGAAATCAGTTTCTTGAATGATTTTAAATTTTTGGTGAACTTCTCGTTTGACAAGAACAATATTTCTCAGGTAAGATACGCCAATAGCGTAACCGGAGCGGCAAAGGACCAAGGAGGGATTTACAGGAGGCTGACTAACCAAACCATCATCAATACCCAGGAGATCCTGACTTATAACAAAGACTTTGACAAACACCATGTGGATGCCATGGCTGCACACGAATTCAATGACTGGAGAAATGAAGGCATTAACTGGGGATCCAGCTATGAATTGATCCCGGGATTTTTGGGTTCTGGAAACTTTGTAGGCCGATACGTCAATGCCAGAGGATTTGGAGGACCCGGATACGGAGACGACATTGAAAGAATGGAGAGTTACCTGGGCCGTGCCAATTACATCTACGACGAAAAGTACTACCTCTCCACTTCGATCCGTCGTGACGGTTCATCCAAGTTCAAGAAAAACAGGTGGGGTACATTCTGGTCGTTGGGTGCCGGTTGGCGCGTAACGTCCGAACCCTTCATGATGGGGACCAAAAACTGGCTGGACAACCTGAAATTGAGAACGAGCTACGGGGTAATCGGTAACTCCAATGCAATTGGCCGCTACAGCGGTTACAGGACCTGGGGCTACGGAGCGAGGTACACCGAAACATCAGCGGGTACGGGTACACCCAATGCCTATACAATGAGCGTAGGTGGTTTTGTGAACGATGCATTGACTTGGGAAAACACAAAGACTTTTGACGTAGGAATTGATTTCTCCTTGTTTAACCGGGTGCACGGTACCGTTGACTACTACAACCGACTTACCGACAACACATTCTACAACCAACAGGTGAACTATATGGCAGTTGGCCAGGAATCACTCCAATCCAACAGTGCAGCATTGCAGAACAACGGTTTTGAAGTAGAACTCGGGGTGGATATCATTCGCAGAAAAGACTTCTCCTGGACTATTTCTACAAACGGAACACACTACGCCACTACGTTAAAAGATGTACCGGCAGGTTCTATTCCGGAATATACTCCGGGTTTACCTCCCTATACCTACGAAGCTAACGGTGAAGGATGGTCAGCCAGCGGTGCTGGCAATGCGGCCAGCGGACAATACTACCTCAGAGGAGTAGGAAGAGACTGGTATAACTTGTGGATTTATAAGTATGGAGGTGTAGACCAGGAAACAGGGCTGCCTTTATTCTATCACAAAGTAAGCGAAAAGGATGTTACAGATGGCAAGTATCCCGGTGCAAAAGTGGGTGACGATGTCAAGACCAAGAATTACAACGAGGCTTCGAAATATGAAGTGGGCAGTGCCATTCCAACATGGATTGGCGGTTTTTCTACGACAATTAATTATAAAGGATTTGATTTGAGCGCCATGGCAGCATACCAATTGGGTGGTAAATACTACAGCGTAGAATATGGAAACGGCCTTTACAGAAGCAGTTATTACTTAAGGTACAATATCGGCGTCCTTTCAGAGGAATTGATCAACAACACCTGGACTCCTGAAAACAAAAATGCCAAATTCCCGATGCAATGGTACGGGGCGGATAATTACGACGGTTCAACCTTCGGTTCATGGAAATATACCGACATGGCCCTCTTCTCTGCATCCTATTTAAGGCTGAAGAATATCACATTAGGATATACATTGCCGGGTAAACTGCTGTCGAACTACCAAATCAGCAAGTTGCGCCTCTTTGTCTCTGCAGATAACATGTTTATGATCTCTGCGGCTAAGGGTGTTGACCCCAGTATGTCATTGACCGGTGGAATGGAAGTAGGTGCCTATACCTATCCTACCATGCAGACCGTATCATTTGGTGTAAATGTTGAATTATAATTAAACGCTATTAATTTTTGAAAATGATGAAAAAGATATTTCTATATTTTTTATTGATGGGTTTTCTGTTTTCCGCATGTGAAGACAGCTTGGAAGTTGCCCCACCCAATAACCTCACAGACGAAATGATCCAGGAGATCCTGGCTTCCGGAGACGAAGAAAGGATTAAACTGATAATGGGCGGATTGGTGGAAACACTGGATGCCAATTTCAGGCTGGCCGGTGATTATTCCGGATTTAGCAGTAATCCGACAAATCCCCTTACCAACCAGGATCTGTTTGGCAATCTTAGGGGAAATGATATTGTATTGGGAGAAGCCACATTGGGAAGTACCGGCACATATGAAACATATTATAACATAGATGCCAGCTTTGAACCATGGAAAGCCGACAGTAGGGGTACTACTTACACCTGGTGGTTATTGGCAGCAACTCCCCATACCAATGCAAACAAGGTGCTGGCCTATCTGGATAAACAAACCGTTGAACAAAGCGGCAGCAAATCGCTGAAGGATTATCGGGCACGGGCACTGACCGTTCGTGCATATGGATATATGTTGCTGATGGAAAGATTTCAAAAAGCATACTTACATGGAGGTAAAGAAGGAAAAGGAATGCCGATCTACACCGAATATGGAGTGAATACCCCTGTAGCCCCTGCATCTGCCACCGAAACCTACGACTTCATCAAAGCGGACCTGAAAGAAGCTGCTCAACTTTTTGCGGAGTCTCAAATCGGAAATGCGAGCGATGGATTTACCACTGACAAGCCAAACGATATTGACCGTGGAGTAGCACTCTTCTTTCTTGCCCGCACATCGCTCTGGACAGGCGATTATGCTACCTGTATCACAGCTACCCAGGAGATTTTGAATAAATATCCCAATTTTATTGCTGAAGAATATTACGGCATTGACAACTCTCGTGTAAACGCCTTAGCCGCAGGTACGGATGATGTGAAAGCCAACGACAATGCATTCAGTAGTCTTAGCGTAAATCCCGAAACCATCCTAGGCTGGGTTGACGGAAATGGAGCTCAAAATTATCAGTTCAGCAATTTCAACTGCTTCCTGGAAGGCAACGGAGGTTTAAGTGCATACCATATGCGAATAGACAACAGGTTGTATGAAAAGATGGATGACAACGATTACCGTAAAAGCAGGTTTATTACAACACCGGTAGCCTATACTTATCCTACGGACAATAGAGAAAGGGTGCTTCCCAAATACACCAACCTGAAATGGGGTGCTACCATTGCCAAACAGCATAACGTCAGGAACAATCAACTAAACTGTGACTATACCTATATCCGTTCTTCGGAAGTATTGTTGATGCTGGCTGAAGCACAGGCTCTTGCCGGCCAGGAGGGTGCTGCAAAAGCAACGCTTAACAAATTACTTGCCGCAAGAACAAAAGAGGGTTCACCGACATTGACGTGTGACAATTACTCGTCTATGGCTGGCCTTTCTGTGCTGGATATGGTCAAACTGCAGTGGAGGATCGAAATGTGGGGAGAAAACGGGCTTGAATATTCCAACAGCAAACGCTGGAACGTAGATATTGACCGTAACGGATCAACGGTTCACTGGTCATCCGGAAAAATCTACAAAGTGGAACATATGACCTATGAAATCCCTATTCAGGAGACCTCTACGAACCCGAATTGGTTCTAAATTCTATGTTCTCATAAATTTCTAATTATAAAGAGGGTAGAGATTTCTTAATCCCTACCCTCTTTATTCTAAAATTATCTGATTTGTGCAATTCCTCGAATCAGATCCGGTATTTTTTGTAACAATTTCAAAACACCTTTATCATCCGGGCAGTACTATGCAAAAAAAATATATCGTGTGCTTTTTGGTATCCTGGGGCATACTTCTATCGTTACAAGTTAATTCAGCTGAACCAGAAAGGAGATACCGGATTATTCACAACAACGACGGAAGTGATGCTCTGGGCAATTATTGGTTCCACAAACGGCCCCTCACTGTGCATGATGTGAATGCTTACGTCGACATGGTCAGCCATTCACAAGTGACTACCTACATGATGTGCACAGGCAGCGATTTTTTTTATTACCGCTCAAAGCATGGCCGTATATTGGGTGATGATCTTGACGGAAAGCTGGATTGTGGTAATGACACGGCTGCTACCCATCATTACAAAAGTTTTTACCTAAACCACCTGAATCTCGAAAAAGATGGTACTGATCTGATTGAAGCATCACTTAAACGAGCTAAGATGCACGGTATGGAAGCTTTTATCACCTATAGGATGAACGACCTTCATTTTAATGATACTACGTCCAATTGCCCCATAACTTATCCCAAATTCTGGTATGCACATCCTGAGTTTTGGACCAACGATGACACCCCCGGATTAAATGGTTCCAGGGCATTGGATTTTGCACATCCGGAAGTACGTGCCCATAAATTGGCGATCATTACCGAGCAACTGGAGAGATATGAGATGATTGACGGATTGGATCTGGATTTTATGCGTTTCATCGTCTATTTTAAACAAGGCGAAGGAAAGAAAAACGCTTTCCTGATGACCGAACTGATGAAAGAGGTAAAAGCCAAAGTGGATGAACTCTCTGAAAAAAGAGGAAAAAAAATACTCCTTTCCGTCAGGGTACCGCTCACGGTCCGGGATTGCCTTGACAAGGGGCTCGACATCCAGGAGTGGATCCGTCTGGGGTTGGTCGACTTCATAACCATCGGAGTGCACTGGCGTGGCAACCCTTCCCTTCCTGTTGCACAATTTATCAAAGAACTGGGATCAACAACTGTCCCGGTCTATGCAACCATCGATGACGGAGGGTACAAACCTCGAGAGACCTTTTCGCACGGCATGTTCAGAGGAATGGCTTCCCATATCTTATCGCAGGGTGCCGATGGTATTTATCTTTTCAATCATTACTATGGAGCTTTTAACTCAACTTACCAAGGATTGTTGCACCTTGAAGAGGGAGGCCAGGTATGCCGGGTTATCTCACCTCATCTTATTCAGGAACTGGGATCCCCGGAGACACTTGCCTACAGGAACAAGATCTATTGCCTCTCCGATGGTGTAACCGAATATGGCATCAAACATATCTCCTCCTTACCCTTGGAGGTAAGATCCGATAATTTCTCCAAAGCCGAAATTTTTATTGGGGATGATCCCGGAAAGACCGTTCCCGAAGAGGTGATACTCTTTGTCAGGAGCAGTAAGCAGGCATCCTTTACATTAAAAGTCAACGGCAGGGACATAACCCATTCGGCGCCGGATTATGTCTCACTTTATGACAAAGGCAGGGGACTGATGGAAGGAGAATGTCAGTATGCATTTGTCCTACCCGTAGAAAGTATTCAACAGGGATACAATACCGTCGCTTTCCACGCAGCAGACTCATCTCTCCTGGTGAAACGTGTGGAAATCGCACTTAAATACGGAGATGTGAAAACACACGGATATTTTTAACGAACCTACAACCAAAAAAAATAAACAGTTTCAAAAACAACTCGAATAGTATTAAAAACAATATGGACAGACGATCTTTTATCATTCGTAGTGCGGCACTTTCCGCCGGTCTTGTAGCCACTGGGGGTGTTTCCCTGTTGGGATCCGACACACTTGTGGATACAAACGGAAAGCGTAGAGCCAATATCTATACCACATTTAAGAATCCGGATGCCAAATACCATCCTTTCGTCAGGTGGTGGTGGAACGGAAACAAAGTAGAAAAAAATGAGATTCTCAGAGAGTTACGCCTGTTGAAAGAAGCGGGTGTGGGTGGGGTTGAGATCAACCCTATCGACTTCCCTTCAACAGGAGATGATCTCGGCATCAAATCGATACGGTGGCTCAGTGACGAATGGATCGACCTGTTGCAGGTTACCTTCAATGAAGCTAAAAAACTGGATATGACCTGTGATCTGATCGTAGGTTCAGGTTGGCCTTTCGGTGCAGAAACGTTACCCCATGACGAGCGTGCCCAGGTGGCACTGATACTCGCTGAGGAATTGGAAGGGCCAATGGACTATGAAGTCTCGCGTTACCATATTTTCAACGAGACGGATCCCGGAGTTACTGACACCTTTCCGGGCAGGACTTTTGAAATTCTTTCCCTGAAAATGGTTCCTGAACCCATGGAGAGTCTCGACCAGGTGATTGAATTATCGGACCAACGGCATGAAGAACTTATCCAGGTTAAGGTGCCGGAAGGGAAGCATGTCTTTTATGCCTTGGTGAAAGTCAACTCCTTTGCCTCTGTGATCAACGGTGCACCCGGTGCTGCAGGTCCTATCCTGAACCATATGGACAAGGAAGCCGTAAGAAAGTACCTGAATCATATGTCCGACACCATCCAGAAAAAAACCGGCCCACTCTCCAACCACCTGAGGGCCTTCTTCACCGATTCGATGGAATTGGAAGGCTGCAACTGGAGTGCCGATCTCGCAGACGAGTTCAGAAAGAGAAGAGGTTACGACCTGATGCCCTATCTCCCTTTTACCATGTTCAAGGTCGGACGGCTGGGGGCTGTGGTGGATGAGAATTATGGCGTAAAGAAAAGTCCGGAGTTTGAAGAGATAATCCGTCGTGTCCGCTTTGACTTTGAATATACAAAGGCCGAATTGCTGTATGAACGTTTTACCCAAACCTACCTGGAGTGGTGTCGTGAACAAAACGTAAAATCAAGGGCTCAGGCCTACGGCAGGGGATTCTTCCCGTTGGAGACAAGCTTGGGGTACGACATCCCGGAAGGAGAATCGTGGACCACCAACTGGCTCCGCCACAAGCTCGGAGAAGAGATGTCGGATGAGGATTATCGCCGGGGGCGTGGTTATACCATGATCAACAAGTATGTTTCCTCCGCAGCACACCTTACCGGCAAACGATTGATCAGCTGTGAAGAGATGACCAACACTTACCTTGTTTTTAATGCTACATTGGAATTACTAAAAATAGGTTCGGATCAGGCAATCATGTCGGGGATTACCCATTCCATATGGCACGGATTCAACTATTCACCCCCGGAGGCACCCTTCCCGGGGTGGGTACAATACGGCTCCTACTATAACGAAAACAACAACTGGTGGCCCTATTTCAAGTACCTGAATCGCTACAAGGCCCGTATCTCATCTTTGTTACAGCATGCCGACATGTATACCGATATAGCCATACTGCCGGCCAACTACGACATGTGGGGTGAGATGGGTGTACAGACAGATCCCTTCCCCGAAAAACTGAATATCCCCTACACTTCCATCATCTGGGAATCTATCAATAAGAATGGAGGAGCAGCCGATTATGTAACCGAAAAAATCATTCAAGAGGCAAAAATTGAAAAAGGAAAACTCTGCTACGGACCCAAAAAGTACGGCATTTTGTTTTTGCCGGAGGTGAAGAGTATGTTTCCCGACACCTTGGCCAAGCTCTACGAGTTTGTCCGCGGGGGAGGAAAAATATTCGCTATTGAGTGCCTGCCAGAGAAATCATTAGGCCTGCACAATTACAAGGAGAACGACAAAAAGGTAAGCGCCTGGACGGATAAACTTCGTGCATATTCCGACCGCTTTGTCCTGACTCCCAAACCGGATGATCTCCGCTACCTGGAGTGGTATACCGGCTTACAGCAAAAATACCAACTGCCCCATTACCTGGAAATCAGCCGGCCCGACCGTTATCTGATGCAGACTCGTTATCAGGCAGATGACAAAAGTGAGATCTTCTTCTTCTCCAATGCCCACAAGCATGAAAACAGAGACACCCGGATCACTTTCTCCAAAGAAATTACCCGGGGACGTAATCCCTGGATACTGGATCCCGAGACGGGTAAATCGTATCGGTTGAAGCTTGATGGCAATAGCCTGCAATTAAACCTGGGGCCGGCAGAGTCCCGCATCATTGTCTTCAACAAAGAGCGGAAAGGTGAATATTGGGAAGAGCTGCCCTTGAATCACCCGGCCGCACAGTTCCTAAACAACAACTGGGAGGTGGAGCTCCGCCACAGCCGGGAGAAGTGGGTGAAGAGCACACAAATGGAAACATTACAGGATTTAAAAGATACCGAGCATGTCCGTTTCACCGGCACTGTGGTTTACAAGAAACGAATCCAGATTCATAAGAAAGGAGCCATTCTGAATCTGGGAAAGGTATCCGGTGTATCCGAACTGTTTGTCAATGGGAAATCACAAGGAGTAAAATGGTACGGTAACCGTATTTACAAGCTGGGTGATGATGTAAAAACCGGAGAGAATGAAATCGAGGTGCATGTCATCACAACCATGGGTAATTATATGCAGGCATTAACTGACAACCCCACTGCCCAGAAATACACGAACCGGAAAGGCAGGGAACAGGAAATCCAATCGATGGGACTGGTTGGACCTGTTACAGTTTATTAATCATTAGCAAATAAATACGTGATTAAAGCGAATTCACTAAGGTTAGGCTATTCCTCTCCATGGCATAAAGGGACAGTTTCATGTAGCCTAACGTAAAACATAAAACATAAAATATAAACAAATGAAAAGAATAAAAACTGTTTTTCTGACACTTGCGGTGTTTTCTATTTTGCATCTATCAGCCGCTGAATACAAAGCATCATACTTTGGTATTAAGTCCAACGGCACCACGTTAAACACCACCTCTATTCAGAAGGCTATCGATTACATCCACGAAAAGGGAGGCGGCACACTGGTTTTCTATGTGGGGCGCTACCTGACCGGCACCATCGAATTGAAATCGAATGTGCATATTGTGCTCCGGGAAGGGGCCATACTGGTAGGATCAACCAACATATACGATTACAACATCGAAGAACCCATTTTTATGCCGGCATTGGTGTACGCCAACAAGGCAAGCAACATCTCCATAACCGGGAAGGGTGTGATTGACGGGCAGGGAGCCGAGGTGGCTTACAACTTGGTTGACCAGGTCCACAAGGGGATTGTTGAGGACAAGTTACAATTAGACCGTCCTGCAACCAGACGGCCAGGCGGTATTTATTTCCGGGAGTGTAACCATGTATCCATTAGCGGAATTACCATTAAGAACACCGCCTTTTGGGTTCAAACGTACGATCAGTGCGAGAATTTGCGAATTGACGGGATCACGGTCGACAGCAAAGTATTCTGGAACAATGACGGGCTGGATATTGTCGACTGCAAGGACGTAGTAGTGAGCAACTCTTTTATCGATGCTTCGGACGATGCCATCTGTTTCAAATCGCACGATAAAACCAAACGATGTGAGAATATCGAGGTGCGTAACTGCGTAGCCCGTTCAAGTGCCAACGGCATCAAATTCGGGACGGTCACTTCGGGCGGATACAAGAACATCCGCATCATCAACAACAAAGTATACGACACTTTCCGTTCCGCTTTTACTATTGCCACTCCCGATGGAGGAAAGGTGGAAGACATCTTTGTGGACAGCCTTTACGCTTATAATACCGGGAATGCTATTTTCTTACGTATCGGAACACGCTGGAATAAAGACAAACAAGGAACCATTGATAATGTTACCATCCAGAACATGTATGCGGAAATTCCTGCCACCAAACCGGACGCCGGCTACGGATACGAAGGACCGATCGAAGACCTTCCCCGCAACGTATCTCCCGCCGTCATATACGGTATCCCGGGAGTAGACATCAACAACGTGACCCTGCGCAATATCGAAATTGTGTACCCCGGCGGCAGCAATCCGAACTATGCCTATCGCGGTACTAAACCCGCAGACCTGGACAGTATCCCGGAATTGATTGACTCCTATCCGGAATTTTCCAACTGGAAGGAATTGCCGGCATGGGGGCTCTATGTACGTCACGCCAGCAATCTCACCTTGGAGAATGTGACCTTCACTGCCAAAGAGAAAGATTACCGTCCCGCCGTTGTGTTTGACGACGTAAAAGGAGCTACATTGTCCAGAATGCAATACAATGTTCCGGGCAGAGGAAAAGATCTCATCCGTCATAAATCAACCCGTATCATTCAAAAATAAGCTTAAATCAGATTTATTCATCAATTAGCAACAACAATCATGAGTAAGATAAATATATATTTTTCGATCGTGTTCATACTTCTTGCCACTCATCTCCAGGCAAAAGATTACAATGTATCCGACTTTGGAGCAAAAGCCGACGGAACAACGGTTAACACAAGAACCATACAAAGAGCCATCGATTACGTAAGTGAAAACGGAGGCGGCCGCCTCGTTTTTCAGGTAGGCAATTACGTGACGGGAAGCATTTACCTGAAATCGAACGTGACCCTTCATCTGGAACCCGGTGCGACCATACTGGGATCCACCAATCCGCTGGATTATGTGATTGACCCCAAAATCAAGTGGTCCTCCATGATTTTTGCCGTGAATCAGGAGAACATCGGAATTACCGGTAAAGGGACCATAAACGGACGGGGATTCACTACGGCCAACAACCTGGTCAGCCTGATCCACCGCGGCATTTTTGAAGATGAGCTCTTGCTCGACAGGCCCAGGGAGTGGAGACGGCCGGAGAATATCTACTTCCGGGAGTGTGTCAACGTCACCATCACCGGTATCACTCTTCGCGACCCGGCCAGCTGGAACCAGACCTACGACCAGTGTAAGAATGTGTATGTAGATGGTATCTATGTAGATAGCAAAGCATACTGGAACAACGACGGAATCGACATCGTCGATTGTGACGGGGTAACCATTAAAAACTCCTATTTTGATGCGGCGGACGATGTCATCTGTTTCAAATCGCACGATGCTAACAGTATCTGCCAGAATGTGGTAGTGGAGAACTGTGTAGGCCGTTCCAGCGCAAATGGAATCAAGTTTGGCACCGTATCCCGCGGGGGATTCAGGAACTTTAAAATTAAGAACGTGACCATATTCGACACCTTTCGTTCTGCCATCACTTTTGCTGCGGTAGACGGGGGAATCATCGAGGATATTGAGGTGGACAGCATCCGCTCCATCAATACCGGCAACGTTATTTTCCTACGTATAGGTGACCGCTGGAGCAGCGGCAAGCAACCCAGTATGAAGAATGTCCGCATTTCCAATGTATACGCAGAAGTACCGATGTCAAAACCCGACGAGGGTTATAACTACGAGGGCCCGGTGGAAGATAATCCGCGCAACATCTCTCCCGCCGTAATATTCGGGCTTCCCGACCATAAAATCGAGGAGGTAGTATTGAAGAACATCGAAATTGTATATCCGGGTGCCGGCAATCCGTTATATGCATATCGCGGCACCAGCCAGACTGAACTGGACAGTATCCCCGACATGCGTGAAAGATACCCTGAATTCTCACAATGGAAAGAACTGCCCGCATGGGGATTCTATGTACGTCATGCCGACGGTGTGGTATTCGACAACGTAAGACTGGTTGCCGAGAAAAAAGACTACCGTCCTTCGATAGTAATCGACAATGTGGACGGAGCTACTTTCCGCAACGTAGAGTTTATTGAACCCGAAAGCAAAAACAAAAAGCAGATTATTCAAAACCGTTCCAAAAATGTAACGATCCAATAATGCTGTTTACCCCATTCAACCATTAAAAGACAAAACAAAATGAGCAAAAAAATAGTTATTACCTGCGTCGCTTTAATCCTCACACTCTCAATGTTCGCAAAGGATTACAAAGCATCCCTGTTTGACATCAAATCAGATGGCGTCACCTTAAATACAGCATCCATACAATACGCCATTGATTATATCAGTGCCAATGGAGGCGGACAACTCAACTTCTATGTAGGACGCTACCTCACAGGCAGTTTCCACTTAAAGCCCAACGTAACGATCCAACTGCATGAAGGTGCTGTATTGGTCGCTTTTCAGTCAATTTATGATTACGTTAGTGTCAACAACACCCAGGCACTTATCCTGGCGGATAACGTTGAGAATATTGGCATCACCGGTAAAGGAGTCATTGAAGGACATGGACAAGGGGTATTGAAAAGCATTACTGATCAGGTAGAGAAAGGACACCTCGAAAAAAGTGCATTACAAACCAGACCGGCATTGATTCATTTCAACGGATGCAGTAACATCAAACTGGAAGGACTTATCCTGCGGGATGCCTGCGGAGATGTACAAACCTATTCCGGCTGTAAAAACATCAACATTAACAACATTACAGTAGAGAGCAAGGCAGTGCCCGGAAGCAAAGGGATGGTAATTTCCAACTGTGACAGCGTAACCCTCAGCAATTCCTATTTCGACACCACAGGCAATGAGATAGACACAAACCAGGCATCAAGAAATGTGTCGGTAAAGGAAACCATCAATTCCAAAGGTAAAAAGCTTCAATCCAAAAGATAAAAACAGTGAGGAACTTATCCAGACGATATTACCTCTTTTTATTCCTGTTGTATTTTCTGGGATCATGTGCAGGCAACAACAGGGTATATGTCTCTGTAGACGGGAATGACAAAGGCACCGGTAAACGAAACGATCCCTTTATGACCTTGGAGAGGGCCAGGGATTATATCAGGGAGAAAAGATGGGGAGAAACGGACGATCGCCCGTACACCATCTTGCTGCGTGGAGGCAACTACCGCATCGAGCGAACGATCCACTTCACCGACAAAGATTACAACATTACCATACAATCCTTCCCCGATGAAAAAGTCACATTAACAGGCAGTATTCTTATTGCACCGGAACAGATTCTTCCGGTTGCAGGGACAGATAAAGAGGAGATCTTTCCCGAAGCAAACAGGAACAAGGTATTTATGGTCCGCCTGAAAGACTTACCTATCGAGGATTATGGCCAGTTAGAGCCGGTCGGCTTCGGCCGGCCTGTAACACCGGCCCCCATGGAGTTATTTATCAACGGAAAACCGGGACACCTCTCCCGATGGCCAAACGATTCATCGGTTAACATCGGAAAGGTAATCTACAGCGGGTCCCTGGCTGATGACAAAAGACAGGAAGGGGCAACCTTTACCTATCCGGGGGACAAGCCTTACGGATGGAAGCATCCGGAGAAAGTATGGATTGCCGGTTATTTCAATCACGGATGGGCGGATGATGCGGTAAGGCTGGCGTCGATTGATTCATCTAAAAAGGCCATAACCACTTTTCATCCACACAGGTACGGTTTTGGATCGGGAAAACCCTGGAATCAATGGTATGCCTACAATATCGTGGAAGAAACAGATGCCCCGGGTGAATACTGTATCGACCGAGAAGAGGGAATCCTCTATTTTTTTGATCCGGGAACACTATCTACCCTGGAAGTTTCGCTCCTCGAAGAGCCTATTATGGAGATGCTGGGCGCATCCGATATCACCGTTAAAGGAATCGTTTTTGAAAATGCAAGAGGAAGTGCGGCAGCATTGTATGGAACCGGCAATTGTATTTTTTCAGGTTGTATATTCAGGAATTTAGGCAGTTTCGCCATATCCATTGAAGATGCAACCGGTTTTTCACAACAGCCACAACAGGCATTCAGCAGCAACAACGGCATCGTCGATTGTATAATCTATGAAACGGGGAGAGGTGGAATTGTTCTTTCAGGAGGAGACCGTAATACCCTTACCCCCGCCCGCAATTATGTCCACAATTGCACCATTCACGATTTCAATCGCATCGCCAAAACCTACAGTGCAGGGATTAAAATATCGGGAGTGGGCAACCAAATCATTCATAATGAAATATTTAATGCTCCGCATGTAGCCATTCTACTCTCCGGAAATGATCACCTCATTGAGTATAACGAGATTCATCATGTTTGTATGGAGACGGACGACGCAGGTGCAATTTATTACGGCCGTAATCCCTCTGAAAGAGGACACCTGGTGCAATATAATTTCATCCATCACCTGCCGGAACGCTATCGTACCACAGCCATCTATCACGATGATGCGGCCTGCGGGATGAAAGTGCACGGGAACGTGTTCTACAAGGCGGGCGCTTTTCCCGTATTGATTGGCGGAGGTAGTGACAATCCCTACACAAACAACATTTTCATTGATTGCCCGGTCGGGATTAAAGTAGACAATCGCTTACAGGCTTTTGATTGGGCAAAACCGATGATCGCTCCCGGAGGGATTATTGAACAGCGATTGAATGAAATAAAATTCGATCGGCCTCCCTACTGTACAAACTATCCGGAACTGGCAAAATACTGGGAAGAGGATCCCTCTTTTCCAAAAAGGAACCGGGTGGACAGGAACCTGTTTGTAAATGTTGGACAGACCGTACTAAAAGTAGACGATGGGGTAAATGCGGATAAACAATTCCTCGATTTCACCACCAATAATCTTATCACCCGTGAAGATCCGGGATTTATAGATAAAAACAGGATGAATTTCAAGTTAACGGAAACTTCAGCAGTATTTGAAAAAATCAGGGGCTTTGAAGCCGTTCCTTTTGAAAAAATGGGTACCTATGCAATCGGTAATAAGTAATCAACAATATGATTTATAAAACAATGAGCATGTGCAACAAGACAATTATTACACTTCTGTGCGCAGTATCCGTCTTTGGGTCATTATCCGCACAACAGAAAACTGAAGACCTGACGCAATATGTGAATCCCATGATCGGCACTCAGGAAATGGGGCATGTATTTCCCGGTTCTACCGTCCCTTTTGGTATGGTACAACTCAGCCCGGACACCGATACCATCCCGTATGCCGTAGATGGGAAATATACAGGCACCGTGTACCGTTACTGTGCCGGTTATCAATACAACGACCCCACCATAGTAGGATTCAGCCATACCCATTTCAGTGGTACGGGCCATTCCGACCTGGGGGATTTTCTGATTATGCCCACTACCGGGAAATTGCAGTTGAACCCCGGCACGTCCGACAAACCGGAGAATGGATACCGGTCGCGATTCAGCCACGAAACCGAAACAGCTACACCCGGCTACTATCGCGTAACACTGGACGATTACAATATCGATGCCGAGTTGACCACTACTGAACATGTGGGTTTTCACCAATATACCTTTCCAGAAAGTGAAGATGCGCACATCGTCCTTGACTTGACACACGGAATCTACAATTATGACGGAAAAGTATTGTGGTCACAGGTATGGGTACACAACGACACATTGGTGACAGGCTACCGCATCACCAGCGGATGGGCGCGGACCAATTACCTCTATTTTGCCATGGTCTTTTCCAAGCCCATTGAAAATTACGGGTCCCGCAATGAAGAAGAGCTGGTTTATCGCGGTTTCTGGCGTAAGTTTGACCAGGAAAACAATTTCCCTGAAATGGGTGGCAGAAAACTGAAGACCCACTTCGACTTCAAAACGGAAGCGGGAGAGAAAATCAAGATCAAATTTGCCCTTTCTGCTGTCAGCACCGAAGGGGCACTGAAAAACCTCTATGCCGAAGTACCTCATTTTGATTTCGACCGGGTGAAAAATGAAGCCAAAGAGAAATGGCAAAAGGAACTGGAGAGAATCAGGATTAAAGCTACACCGGAAAAGAAAGAAACATTCTACACCTCATTGTACCACACGTTTATCAATCCTGTTGAATACATGGATGTAGATAGCCTGTACAGGGGAATCGACCACCAGATACACAAGGCGGAAGGATTTGTCAATTACTCTGTTTTCTCCTTGTGGGACACTTACCGGGCACTGCATCCGTTGTTGACAATCATACAACCGGAACGTACTTCCGATATGGTTAATTCCATGCTGGCTCATCATGACCAAAGTGTACATAAATCCCTGCCGGTATGGAGTCATTTTGGTAATGAAAACTGGTGCATGATCGGTTATCATGCCGTGCCGGTGATCGCTGACGCCTGGGTAAACGGTATCCGGGGTTTTGACCCGCAGCGGGCACTGGAGGCATCGGTATCCTCGGCAACCTACCCCAACTACGGGAACCTCGATGACTACATGAAACTGGGATATGTGCCGTTTGACAAAAGTGTATACGGCTCCTCCATGACCCTGGAATATGCCTATGACGACTGGGCAATTGCTCAACTGGCGGAATCGATCGGCAACAAGGAGGTAGCCGCAAAATTCAACGAACGGGCCCACAACTGGAAAAACCTGTTCAACAACAACACCGGGTTTGTGGGTGCAAAGAACAGTGACGGAAGCTGGAAAGCTCCCTTTGATCCACTCCATACGGCCAATGAAGGGTTTATCGAAGGCAATTCATGGAATTATTCGCTCTATGTACCGCACGATGTACCTGCCCTCATCCAGAGAATGGGTGGAAATGAACGTTTTTCGCAATACCTGGACACCCTTTTTACCATGTACCTGCCGGATAAGTATTTTGCCGAAACGGAAGATGTAACCCGGGAGGGATTGATTGGTTGCTACGTGCACGGCAACGAACCTAGCCATCACGTGCCTTACCTCTACAATTGGGCCGGCAAACCCTGGAAAACACAGGAACGAATTCACCAGATCAAAAACAGCATGTACCTGAACAAACCCGACGGATTGTGTGGCAACGATGACTGTGGCCAGATGTCTGCCTGGTATGTTTTCTCTTCGCTGGGCTTCTACCCGGTTGCACCCGCATCGGGACAATACGCCATTGGCTCACCCTCCGTCAAAGAGGCAACCCTGCAACTTCCGAACAACAAGGAACTGGTAGTCAAAGTGGAGAATTACGATGAAAAAAACATCTACGTCCAGCATGTGGAAATAAACGGCAAGCCAGTCAGGGACTACACCTTGCTCCACAGAGACCTGATCAAAGGGGGTGAGCTGCTGTTCAAGATGGGCAGGAAACCGATGAAGAAAAGATTTAAATAATACGAATCCTCATGAGGGTAAGCTATTTTATACTGATCATCCTGCTATTGGGCTGTAACAATCCAGCTAATAAGAACAGAATCAACCGCAAGGAGGTGGTCTCGCGACACAACATAGTATCCGAAAAATTCAGCAAACGCAGTCCGGCACAAGTGGGAAACGGTGAAATCGCTTTTGGAGTGGATATCACCGGATTACAGACTTTTGTTCCTTTCAATACCCTGTCGCAATGGGGATGGCATTCGGACCCGGTACCCGAAGGTGTGGATATTAGCAATTTCAAGGGACAGCAAGTACTTCACAACGGAAGGATGGTCACCTATCCCCTCAGAAACGAGGAGACGGAAGAGCAAAAGGTGATTACCGAATGGCTGGTGGGCAACCCGCATCGGATCAACCTGGCCAGGATCGCTTTCTCATTGTTGGGTGCGGAGGGCAAGGAAGTAGCGATGACCGACCTGCAGAATTGTCTGCAGGAAGTGGATCTTTGGAGCGGCATCATCTCCAGTTATTTTGAGATTGATGATATTCCTGTACAGGTATATACCGCCTGCCATCCCGATAGAGACCTGATCGCCGTGACAGTAGAATCACCCCTTATCGACCTCAAGAGGTTGGCTGTAAAGATCACCTTTCCCGGAGCTTCTGCCCACAACAGCAGGAAAGGAAATTATATCGGCATTTGGGATGAACCCGACAGACATGCAACCACCTACACAGGAACCAAGCAAAAGGTTATTTTTACCCGGGAGCTAGATCAGGAAAAATATTACTCTGCGTTGTCCTGGGATACCCCCTGTATCTTTTCCGAGGCAGAAGATAATCCTCACACTTATAGGCTAACTCCCGAGGGAAACAAGATGGCATTCACCTGTGAGTTCTCACTCAAACAGATTCAAGAGAAGCCTGTCACAGCAAAAGAAGGACTTTCGGCTAGCAGGAAAGCATGGAAGCAATTTTGGGAATCGGGAGCAGCGGTCGATCTCTCCGAGAGCGAAGACGAACGTTGGTTTGAACTGGAGAGACGCATCGTTTTATCCCGCTACCTGATGAAGGCAAATGAGTCGGGATCCTTACCTCCGCAAGAAAGCGGGCTGGTAAACAACAACGGCTGGTATGGCCGCTTCCATTTTGAGATGATCTGGTGGCATCTGGCACATTGGGCTTTATGGGATAATCAGGAGCTGGCAGACAAGAGCCTGGGTATTTATCAAGATTTCCTGGAAACGGCCAGGCTAAGGGCTAAGAGTGAAGGCTTTCAGGGAACAAAATGGCCAAAATGTACTGCATACAATAACGTGGAGTGGCCAGGCGTTGCCCATGCTTTTCTGATATGGCAACAACCTCATCCTATCTACTTTGCAGAGATGGAATATCGTCAAAAGCCAAACCGGGAAACGCTAGAGAAATGGCGGGAAGTAGTCTTCAGCACCGCGGAATTCCTGGCTTCGTTTGCCTATTATCATCCGGAAAAAGATGAATATGTTCTGGGGCCTCCCATTGTTCCCGTTTCAGAAAACACACCTTATGCCGAAACGTTCAATCCCACATTTGAACTGGGTTACTGGCGTTACGGACTGAAGGTAGCTAAAGAATGGTACAACAGACTCAATATCGATGTTCCGACAAAAATAGACAGTGTTTATCACCAGTTATCACCCTATCCGGTGGAAGATAGCCTTTATGTCCTGTATGAGGGGATACCCGATATGTGGACCAAATATACCTTTGAGCATCCTGCCATCATTGGTATTTATGGCATGTTACCCGGCGATGATGTGGATAAAGTAATATTGGAAAAGACCTTCGACAAGATTCTTTCCACCTGGAATTTTAAAAGGATCTGGGGATGGGATTTTCCGATGCTGGCAATGACAGCAGCCCGGTTAGGCCGGCCGGAGCTGGCGGTTGACCTGCTGTTGCACGATAATTATATCTTTGATGAACACGGATTGGCCTATGGCGAAGGATCACCTTATCCCTATTTCCCGTCAAACGGAGGGTTACTGACAGCTATCGCGATGATGGCTGAAGGATGGGATGGCTCCGGAGACGTTACAGCCCCCGGGTTCCCGAAAGACAGTAGTTGGAAAATAAAATACGAGAACTTCCACAAGTTCCCTTAACTTGAGGAAAGTCCAATCACGGATGGATGGATAAATTATCACTGGGATTACATGAAGATTAACTTACATATTCTATTCTTTTTTGCCGGACTGCTTTGGTTCTTTTCCGGCATGAATCATCAACTGAATGCCAAAGGCAGGCCGGACCCGTTTGATATTCCGCTTCACAACGGACAGGTTTTACGTATCCAGGCGTGCCGAAACGAAATCTTTCGAATCAGGATTTCCCCTACAGGTGAATTTCAGGAAACCGTGATGGAGAGGTACGGAATCATCAAAACGGATTGGGAACCAATCGGTGCCACCCACAAAAAGAAGAATGGAAAACACATAATTTCCACAGAGTCGTATCGCCTCACTGTGGATCCTCTTGCTGGTGACATCACCGTTACCGATAACAATGGAATACTTGTTGTGGAAAGAATTTCCTTTATCCAGCCTAAGGATGCCATAGCCCGCGAGCTGGCTGCTTCCCTCAACACCTATTTTGGAGAGATAAGGCAGGACGAAGCAATTATCGGTTCAGGAAAATCGGACACACCGATACAGGCCCAATTGTTGGATGAGGTTGGCAATCTCTCCAAGGGCAGGATAATTGGCGTCACCCTCAAAGAAGAAGAGCGCTTCTACGGGGGAGGAAGTACCAGTCGCACCAACATCCAACACCGGGGTACGGCTCTGCGCATGTGGGCCACTTACAAAAAGACAGAAATACCGATGCCTTTCATCATCAGTTCTGAGGGATGGGGCATCTTCAATAATACAACGGCAAAAAACTATTTGGATATTGGTCGCTTTCAAAAAGACAACCTTTTTGTCTACAACAGCGAGGGTGATCCCGATTTTTACTTGTTACTAGGCAGGCAAATGACCGAGGTGATTGATCACTATACCCGTGTCACAGGAAGGCCCTACCTCATGCCAAAATGGGGGTACGGACTTGCATTTGGCGGCAATACAATGGAAGATCAACTGGATATCCTGAACGATGCACTTCGTTTTCGGGAAGAGCAGATTCCTTGTGATATTTTTTGGCTTGAACCCCAGTGGATGGAAAAAAGATATGATTTCTCCACCTCTAAAAACTGGAATTTCGACAAATTCCCAGCAGAACCCTTTTGGGAAAAAGAGAAATTTCCAAAATATGAACACCCCACCCTCTTTATCTCCCGTTTACATGGCCTTGGATTTAAACTGGCTTTATGGCTTTGTATCGATCATGACATGACCATCGCCGAGGAAGACAAGTTGGCATTGGAGCGCGGAGCGTCACTCTCCGGCAAAGATCATTGGTTTCAACACCTCACCCGGTTTATCGATCAGGGTGTCGATGGATTCAAACTGGACCCTGCCCACACACTCGATGAACACCCAGACCGAGCATATCATAACGGGCTTACAGACAAAGAGATGCATAACCTGAATCAGGTGTTGCTCCCCAAGCAGATGTACGAGACCTTCCGTTCTCACAAGGGTATACGCTCCTTTCACCACTATTGCGGGGGATATGCCGGAACCCAGCATTGGGGGGTATCCACCAGCGGAGACAACGGCGGAGACAAAGTGGCCCTGCTCGATCAGCTGAATCTTGGCCTTAGCGGCTTCGTCAATACTTCGGCCGACGTCCTGGTAGAGGTCTCTGACAACAAGGCGGCTATGCATATGGGGTTCTTCTTTCCCTGGATCCAGGTCAACAGTTGGTACAACCTGCTTCATCCTTGGTACATGAACCCGGAAGAGAAAGAGACCTTTCACTTTTATGCAACCCTTCGCAACAGCCTCTTCCCTTATATCTATTCAGCAGCATTGCAAGGGAGCCAGTCCGGAATGCCCATTTTGCGGGCAATGCCCCTGGTGTTCCCTGATGACCGTACAGTGGATAACCTGACCAGCCAGTTTATGTTTGGAGACCATCTGCTGGTAGGGGTCAACAGTGATTCTCTCTATTTGCCGAAAGGGAAATGGATCAATTACTGGACCGGCGAAACAGTTACAGGCAACAAGACCATTCATGCTTCGGTGCCGGAAACGAGAGGTGGCTCCCTTTTTATCCGCGAAGGGGCAATTATTCCTTACCAAAAACCGACTCAGTTTATTGGTGAAAATTTACTCGATACCATTGAGCTGAAGATCTATCCTTATCAAACAAGCAGCTATATACTCTGGGAAGATGATGGGATCACTTTTGCATATGAAAAGGGTGATTTTTCAAAGACGAAGATCGATTGTGTCGATACCGGACAAAATACAGAGATTACCTTTAATCCCGTAGAGGGCCGATACGAAGGGATGCCCAAAGAGCGAACCTGGGAACTTGAAATTTTCTCCGATACAAAACCCTCTTATTTGCTGGTGAATGGCATCAGAATAGATGATTGGAAGTATGGTAAAGGAGCAGTCCAATTCACCTTGTATCAGGGAGACCTAAATAAAAAGCAGATCATTGAAATTCAAAAATAATACGATTCGAATTCTCTAAATGTAAAACCTATCCATGAGTAGTAAAAATAAAATCTTTCAGATAAAGTGTGCAATCCTGTTACTGTTGTGTACAACAACTCTCCCATTATCTGCACAATTCAATAGTTTCCCCGAATCCTACCTCATCGACAAGAAAGATATTGAAAGAGCCAAAAAAGTGATATCAACGCCGCTGAAAGAGGATCTGCTACTACCCAATCCCCATAAAGAGGCGCAGTGGTATCCCAATGCCAGCCTCGGGCTTTTCATGCACTGGGGGATTCACAGTGTGGTGGGCGCACAACCATCGTGGGATATGATTGCCCATTACAGGTATGGAGGGAAAGTAGCACCTCCCGAACGTTATTATGCCCTGGCCAATCAATTTGATCCACAGAACTACGACCCCGACAAATGGTTGAAATCAGCCCAAAAAGCAGGTTTCACCTATGCCGTGCTTACCACCAAACACCATGACGGTTATGCCTTGTGGCCCTCCAAATATGGTATTGGCACCAAACAATACATGGGTGGGCGGGATCTTATTCAACCTTATGTTGATGCCTGTAGAAAAAACGGCCTGAAGGTTGGTTTTTATTTCTCTCCCAGGGACTGGCATTTTCCGGGGTTGATGCACCCCAATGAATATGATGCGGAGAAGTGGCATCAGCTGCCGGCTATTACCGATTCTGTCGCAAATTATCAGAAGTACGAACGGTTTCTCGGGTTTGTCCTTGCACAAATGGAAGAGCTCCTTACCCGATACGGCAAAATTGATATTCTGTGGCTGGATGGCATGTATTTCAAAGGAGTGAGTGATATGCACACAGAGCAGATCTATACCTGGATCCGTTCCCTGCAACCGGGGATTGTGATCAACGACCGCTGGTCCAACATTGTGAATCCCGATGACCCTGCCGGAAGCGGCATGCGGATCGGTGACTTCACCACTCCTTTTGAATGTATTCTCCCCACCTATACGCCATCCCAATGGTGGGAACACTGTGATATCTGGACATCGGGAGGTGGTGGCTGGGGGTATGACAAAACAGGCACCTTCAGGCCTTATGCCTGGTTTTTTGAGCATCTTGTCGCCAGCCGTTCATTAGGGGGGAACTTCCTCCCGAATGTGGGACCGGATGGCAAAGGAGAGATGCACCCTAACTACTACAAGAATATGGAGGCAATCGCCGAATGGATGTCACATAGCCGCGAATCGGTGATTGGAGCAGCTCCCTCTCCCGGAGTTGCCCGCAGCAACGTGATGATCACTAGCCGGGGTAATAACTGGTACCTGCATCTTCTTCCGTCATTCCAGAAACAGGTTTCTCTGCGAACAGGCCAAAAACCAATAGCTGTGACCCTTCTCCGCACGGGAGAATCGATTCCCTTCATTTACAGGGACGGATTCATAAACTTCTCCTTATTACCCGCACAGCGCACCGAGATGGATGATGTGGTGAAAGTGGTCATTCCGGAAGGCAGGAAACGTTACACCATGACGAAAGATAATGATGCTTCCATCGAAGTAGACAAAAGTTTTAATAAATTTGCAAGAAAATCAACAACACTTAATAAATAATGAAAAATACCAAGTTGCTCTTATTAATAACTCTTTTCCTGAACTTCTCAATGTCTCTTGCTGCTCAGTCTCGGATCTCCATTACCCATGGTCCCTACCTGCAAGGATTGACTGAAGATGAAGTAACAATTGTTTGGACAACCAATAAAAGGGCTATATCGTGGGTGGAGCTGGCTCCGGACGACAAAACCCATTTCTACCATGAGCCGCGACCCCAATTTTTTTCAGAATCATACGGATTCAAAGTGGTCGATTCTGTTCATATGGTCAGGCTGAAGAATCTGAAACCCAACACTACCTACCGGTACCGAATCTATTCCCAGGAGGTACTGAGCCATCAAGCGTATCATGTAACCTACGGCCGGACCGTGGCAAGCAATGTATACAGTGAAACACCGCTTAAATTCACCACCAACAATCCTCAAAAGGAGGAAATTTCTTTTTTGGTATTGAATGACATTCACGGCAACAACGAACTGATGGATTCTCTCTTGATAGGGGCCCGATGGGATAAAACCGACCTGGTTTTTTTCAACGGGGACATGACCACCGATCTCCGTTCAGAAAAAAAACTGTTCGACGACTTTCTGGACAAAGCAGTGACGTTGTTTGCCAAAGAGACACCCTTTTATTATGCGAGAGGGAATCATGAAACCAGGGGAAATTTCGCAACAACTTTTCCCCGTTACTTTCCCACCCCTACCGGCCAGTTATATTATATGTTCCGGCAAGGCCCCGTCTGCTTTATCGTGCTCGACTGTGGTGAGGACAAGCCGGACAACGACATTGAATACAGTGGCATCGTAGCTTTTGACAATTACCGTACCGAACAGGCCCAATGGCTGGAAAAGGTGATTCAGGGTGATGAATTTCAGCAATCTCCCTTTAAGGTGGTGATCACCCATATCCCTCCTTTCGGAAATTGGCACGGGGAGAAAGAGATCCTGGACAAGTTCGTCCCCATTTTAAACAAAGCAAATATTGATTTGATGATGTGCGGTCATCTTCATAACCACATCTATCGTGAAAGGAGTGACGCGGTTAATTTTCCTGTACTGGTGAACCATAACAGGGAGATGATCAACGTCCAGGCCAATAAACAACAGATGGATATCCAGATCTCCAACAGCGGGGGAAAACAGGTAAAAGCCTTTCATTTCAAGACACAAAATAACAGTTACCCCTGAATAAAGAAAAATCAAAAAATTTCAACACATAAATCACTAACATAAAATAACAATATCGTATGGAAAATATTCTTGAGCAGATTGCCAACTGTGTGGATAAAGGGAAGATTAACCGGAGCGTCCCCTATCCCCCGGAAATGAAGGGACAACCGGGTGTGGACGAACTTACCCTGCAGGCATTGGAGTTAAACTTTCCACCCTCGGAAATACTTTCAAAAGGATTAATCGCAGGGATGGAACGCATCGGGACAAAATTCAGGGAAAACCGGGTCTTCGTACCACAGGTGCTGATGAGCGCCAAGGCAATGAACTGCGGGATGATGCACCTGAAAAAATTTTTCGTTGACGGAACGGTAGCACACAAGGGAAAACTGATCATCGGCACGGTGGAAGGCGATTTGCATGACATCGGAAAGAACCTGGTCAGCATGATCGCGGAGGGAAACGGATATGAAATCATCGATCTGGGCGTGGATGTCCCTGCAACGAAATTTATTGAAGCGCTTCAGGACCATCCCTCCGCCTTTGTGGGAATGTCAGCCTTGCTCACAACGACCATGGCCAACATGGCGGTTATCAACCAAACAATCAAACAAGCGTTTCCGGAGGTGATCACCTTTGTGGGCGGTGCCCCGCTGAACCGTGAATTTGCGCAAAAAATCGGAGCCGACCATTATACGGACGGACCTCAGGAGATGGTGGAGATACTGGATAAACTGACAATCAACAATGCATCATGATGGAAATTAAAAGCTGGATGGAACAGATCATCCAATCCCCCGACCGGTATGCCATCCCCGTCATGACGCATCCGGGGATCGAGATGCTGGGATACTCCGTAAGGGAAGCCGTCCAGAACGGGGAGGTTCATGCGAGAGCTATTAAAGCGCTTAGCGAGAAATATCCTTCCAAAGCCTCCACGGTAATCATGGACCTGACTGTTGAGGCGGAAGCGTTTGGATGTGACATCTCTTTTCCGGAGGAGGACATGCCCCATATTTCCGGGAAGCTCGTTGATGCTTCAACCGTAGAGCGGTTGAAGGTTCCCTCCCTGGCCGCAGGGAGAATACCACAATACCTGAAAGCCAACAGGTTGGCGGCAGGGATGATCGATACCCGACCCGTACTGGCCGGTGTGATTGGCCCTTTTTCCCTGGCGGGCAGACTGTTTGGCATGTCGGAGATCATGACCGGTTGTTATCTCGAAACCGGTGCGGTGGAACTGCTGCTCGAGAAGTGCACGCAGTTTATCCTGTCCTACGCCACAGCATTGAAACAGGAAAGCGGCTGCGCGGGTATCGTCATCGCGGAGCCGGCCGCGGGACTGCTCTCCAACGATGATTGCCTGCAGTTTTCCTCCCGGTATGTCAAAAGGATCATTGAATCGGTACAGGACGAACAGTTCATGGTAGTGCTCCACAATTGCGGAAACAGGGGCCATTGTACGGATGCCATGATACAAACCGGTGCCGCAGCCTATCATTTCGGCAATGCGGCAAATATGACGGAGGCACTGGCGCAATGTCCGGCGGATGTACTGGTGATGGGGAATATCGATCCGGTAGCCGTATTGCAGATGTTGCCCCCCGAAAAGGTTAAGGAAAAGGTCACGCAGCTCCTCGAAGAGACCGCCCCTTATCCAAACTTCGTGTTGTCAACCGGCTGCGATGTGCCTCCGCATGTATCGCCGGAGAACATCCGGGCTTTTTATGACGCGCTCGCCGCCTTCAACCAAAAGTGAACCTTTCATGACCTTTGTCGATTATCACATTGAACCCGACGAATTGCGCTTGCACCTCGGCGACTTGTTGCGGCTACTGCAGGTGCCTGACCACTCACCCGACAATCCCGTGGTGCACGAGGCGACCGGGCTGTTCGGCCAACTCCCCGGTCTGGCAAGCATACGGGGAGGATATGCGGTGTATGAGGATATCCGCATTGACGAAAAGGAGGGGTCGATCAGGATCCTGGACAAGCAGATCCACCCGCAGCAACAGATTTGCGGGTACATGAAGGGAGCAGAAAAGCTGGCCCTGCTTGTCTGTACGGCGGGTGAAGGTTTTACTGCCCGTTCACGCGAGTACAACAAGGAGGGGGATTACCTGAAGGGATTCATCACCGACACCATGGGTTCATGGGTGGTGGAGAGAGCCATGGACCTGATTCAGGAGAAACTGGAGAATGCTTTCAGGGAGCTTGGGATGCATGTCACCAACCGGTACAGCCCCGGTTATTGCAACTGGCCTGTCAGTGAACAGCAACCGCTTTTCTCCCTTCTTCCCGGACAGCCCTGCAACATCCGCCTGACGGGGAGCAGCCTGATGATACCCCTGAAAAGCGTGAGCGGGATCGTCGGCATCGGGAAAAAGGTAAAGAAAAGAGGCTACGCATGCGATATTTGCAACAACAAAACATGTATTTATCGCAATATCAAAAACCACCATTAAAACAATTATTATCATGACTCCAAGAGAACGAATTCTTTCTACCATCAACCGCCGATCCGTGGACCGGACACCGGTGGACATTTGGTGTACCCCGGAAATCCTGAATGTTTTGCGTGAACATACCGGCCTACAGGATGAGCTGGCTGTCTATCATGCACTGGGCATTGACAAGATCGTATGGATCTTCCCCGGATATGCAGGCCGCTTTTTCGACCCCAACGACAGTGGGGAGATCACCATGTGGGGGGTCCCCACACGCATGACCAAGGCCGGACTGGCTACCTACCAGGAATACATCAATCCTCCGATTGCCGACTACCACTCCCCCTCCCAACTGGACAGCTATCCCTTATGGCCCGACCCGGACAAATTTGATTATGCCGGGGCAAAAAAAGCTGCGCTGGAGGCCCGTACCTGGGATTTTGCCACCATAGGGCCCTGGATATCACACTTCGAAATTTATTGTCAGATGCGGGGGTTGGAAAATGCTTTGCTGGACACGATCATCAATCCTGATTTTCTCGATGCTGCCCTGGAGAAGATTGATGCCATTCAAACCGCAATGCTGGAACGAATGTTAACGGAAATGGACGATTCGCTTGATATCGTTTTTATCAGTGACGACATGGGTATGCAAAGCAACATGCTAATTCCGATGGAGTCCTGGAGGACACATTTCAAGTCCCGGCTAAAAGGGTGGTGTGACCTGATTCACCGGCATGGGAAAAAAGTATTGTATCATACCGACGGGGCCGTGCTGCCATTGATACCTGAACTGATTGAATGTGGCATTGATATTCTGAACCCTATACAACATGTATGTCCCGGTATGGATCGTTCGGCACTTAAGGAGGCCTTCGGAAATGAACTGATCTTTCACGGTGGCGTGGAGAACCAGAAAATACTGCCCATGGGCACAGCAGAAGAAGTGGCGGAAGAGACACGGGAATGTGTCAGGACCCTGGGCAAGAATGGTGGTTACATCTGTTGTTCCTGCCACAATATTCAGGCAGGAACACCCCTGGAGAATATTCTTTCCATGATCGAAAGTGCCAGATAGCGGGATGAAAGTTATCCAATTATTTCAAATGGGATATATTGACCGGAAACAGAAGTATACTCCAGTGCTTTAATAACTAAATTTATAATATTGTCTTGACCGAATCCTTAATTATGATTTTGGGTTTTAAAAGCACCTTGATCGCATTCATATCCTTGTTTTCCAGTTTTGAAAAAAGAAACTTAACCGCAATCCGGATGATATCATTTACGGGCTGGGCTACACACGAGAGAGGCGTTGATAGATAATCGAGATAGGGGTGTTCATCAAATGTTATAATGGAGACATCCTGCGGTATGCGTATATTTTCTTCTTTCAATGCCTTTATACACCCCATTGCAATGGTGTTGCTTAAGGTAAATATGGCTGTTGGCCTTACTTTCTGCTGCATCAGGAGTTTCGTTTCCAGGTATCCGTTCTGTATAGTAAAATCATCTCCAACAACCCAATAATCACGGATACCCGATTGTTCAAGCGCCTCTTTAAATCCCTTTACCCGCAACCGGTTTGGCGTTGACTCCTTGACACCTTGTATGCAGGCTATGGATACATGTCCGTTATTAATGAGATACTTTGTAGCATGAAATGCTCCATCATAATTATCCGTAGAGACATAGGGCAAATCCAAATCTTCAAAATACCGGTCAATACAAATAATGGGCAATTGTTGATCATAGAGCTCTTTTATATGCCTCCACTGATTTCCGGAAGGAACAATAATCAACCCCTCAATATTTCTAGCACTCAACTGCTCCAACTCTTTTTTCTCGTTTTCAAAGTTCTCATCACTATCGCTGATAATGGTAATATATCCGTATTTCCTGATCTCTGCATTCAGTCCGCTAGCTATGGCAGCAAAAAACGGATTGCTTAAAGAGGGGACGATAAGCGCAACGGTATTGCTTTTCCCCGTACGGAGATTGGCCGCGTAAAGGTTCGGTACATACCGCATCTCTTTGGCTACCTCCAGAACTTTCTGCTGTGAAACTTTACTGATGCGGTATTGTTCACCTTTACCATTAATGACCCTTGATACGGTGGTCGTGGAGAGTCCGGCTTTTTTTGCTATGTCAGTAATACTCACTTTATGATTGCTCATGTCTTCCGGCGTTTTCACTATATAATCTATCTGTTCTACCCATCAAAAAAAGAAATTCTGGTCAAAAGTAAGTAATATTAATCAATATACAAATAAAATCAGTAATGCTCAATCGTTAGCACAACCCAAAATATCAATAAGATTCCATGCAAATAATGAGGTTACACAGATAAACAATTTGCATCATTCGTCTATCATGCTGACTTTTGAATATACTTTCAACAATCACGAAAGCAAGCGTATAATGCTATTTATCAGTCAACTATACACATAAAAGGTTTGCAATTGCTCCATACACTATAAATCAATTACTGAAATCGGCTGTTTTTTTCTCAAAAAATGAACAAACGTTTGTTCATAAATCTTTTTTACTCTATATTTGCACAACTGATAACGGATTCGACTCAAAATTATACACCCAATAACTGAATTTTTATGAATCAACTTAAGCTTTTTTTCTTTTATGGTGCGATTGCCCTTTTATCGTGCAATGTGGGCGACACGTTTGCAAAAGATTATAAAATCAGCAAAGGAGAGCTGCTGAATAAAATCAAAGGAGGTTGGGCAGGCCAGGTAATTGGATGTACCTACGGTGGCCCTACTGAGTTCAAATGGAACGGGACAATGATCGGAGAAGAGATCGGCATTCCCTGGGACGGCTCACGCATGTCGTGGTATTACAAAAATTCCCCGGGCTTGTATGACGACGTTTATATGGATTTAACATTTGTGCAGGTCTTTGACAAGTATGGACTGGACGCACCCGACTCATTACATGCAAAATACTTTGCCAATGCAGGCTACCCGTTATGGCATGCAAACCAGGCTGCCAGATACAATATCCTGAACGGTATCATGCCACCCGAGTCAGGACATTGGAAAAACAATCCACATGCCGATGATATTGATTTCCAGATTGAAGCCGATTTTGCCGGGTTGATGTCTCCGGCAATGGTCAATGCCGCATCAGAGATTGGTTGGAGAATTGGGCATATCATGAATTATGGCGATGGAGTATACGGCGGGATTTATGTGGCGGCCATGTATGCACTGGCTTTTGTGCATAATGATATCGAATTCATTGTGGAAGAAGCTTTGAAATCTATCCCTAAGCAGAGCAACTACTATCAATGCATTGCCGATATGATACAGTGTTATCGTGAAGATCCGAATGACTGGAAGAAGGCGTGGTTTGAGGCACAAAAAAAATGGACATCAGATATCGGTTGTCCGGACGGAGTTTTTATGCCTTTCAACATTGATGCTACAATCAACGGTGCATATATTGTTATTGGCTTACTTTATGGCAAGGGTGATTATGGCGCGACTATTGATATCAGTACGCGATGCGGGTACGATTCAGACTGTAATCCGGCCAATGCTGCCGGAATTCTAGGAACAATGATCGGGTACGACAAGATACCGGCATATTGGAAACAGGGATTGGACAAAGTAGAGGATTTAAATTTTGCACACACCGAGATGTCCCTTAACAAGGTCTACGAAACAGGTTTACGTCATGCGGGAGAAATGATCGTCCGAAACGGTGGACGACTGGATGGAGATATGTTCACCATCAAATACCAGCAACCAGAACCTGTTCCTTTTGAAAAGAGCTTTGAAGGGTTGTATCCGGTTGAGAGAAGAAGGATTGGAAGCAGTCTTACCCGTAAAAACAGAGAAGTAACATTCAAGATCAATGGTTCAGGTTTTGTTTTGGGAGGCAGGGCTATGAAGAATAACAACCTGCCCGACGTTGTCCTGGAAATCGAAGTATATATCAACGGCAACTTGTATGAAGTGGCAAAAATCCCCACAGATAATCGCGTAAGACGCCATGAGCTTACCTGGAATTATGATTTGAAGGAGGGCGAAAACAACATCACATTAAAAGCCAAAGAAATCCCTGACGGGTACCGAATAGAAACACAGGATGTGATTGAATATTCCAAAAACAAACCGGGGAAATTAATTTATTATTAATCAGTCATAAAGGATAGAAAAAAATCACATCTACAATTTAATCAAAAAAATAAATTCACGTTGTAAGAAAAATACAATGAATATATGAAAACAAAAGCACTTCCTTACATTTACATCTGTTTGTTCCTCAGTTTTTTTTTCAACAGTACTGCCCAGGTCCAAAACGATGAGGTCTACGAATATCCGAATTTAAACAGTCAGGATTATCGATACAACATCAGAATACCCGATATTGACGGATACAAAACGCTGAAATGTGATTTTCACGTGCATACCGTTTTTTCCGATGGAAAAGTTTGGCCAGACCAACGGGTCAAGGAAGCCTGGAATGAAGGTCTGGACGTAATAGCCATAACGGACCATATTGAATACCGGGCCAATAAGAAAATATTGATCAGCGATCACAACAAATCCTATGAAATCGCAAAAGCCCAGGGAGATGCCATTGGGATGCTGGTAATAAAAGGAGCAGAAATTACGCGTCAGAAACCGCTGGGTCACCTGAACGCCCTTTTTATTCAAGATGCGAACAAGCTTGAGCGTCCGGATGCGATTGAAGCGATCGATGAGGCAATGAAACAAGGTGGTTTTATTTTATGGAATCATCCCGGTTGGCCGGATGATAAAAGCACAATGTACCCTATTCATAGAGAATTAATTGAAAAGCAGAAAATTCACGGAATAGAAGTTTTTAATGGTTGGGAGGCTTATCCGAAGGTTATTGACTGGTGTCAGGAGTTTAATCTGGCTCCCATATCCAACTCTGATATTCACTACACCAGTGCCAACCTCTACAGGGGGAAGTTAATGCGTCCAATGACCCTGGTATTTGCTAAAGATTATACCGAACAGGGAGTTAAGGACGCGATGTTTTCGGGCAGAACCCTGGCATTCTATAACAATGTTTTGTCAGGAGATGAAGGATTACTGAAATCCCTTATCAAAGCTTCACTTTCTGTGAGAGTGATTAACGAGAAAAATGGGATGATCGAGATCACCAATCTCAGCGATATCGCTTATGAAATCAAGTATGGGGAGTATATGTACCCAATGCCGTTATATCCGAATCAGGTGTTGCGTGCAACCATCCCTACCGGCACCGACGTTGAATTCTCAAATTGTATATGTGGGAAGGACCGTCACATCACGTTGAAATTGTGGTAAGAAATCACTTTTTTTAAACCGTACGACATAAGCTAACAAAAATAATCGGGATCATTACCAACCTGAATATCATTTCAGGGTCAAATCTTATATATAATATGCAAAAGAATCAAATTGTCGTTATAGGAAGTTCAAACTTGGACTATATCGTAACTACGGATCATTTCCCCAAAGGAGGGGAAACCCTTGAAGGATTGTCATTTACACAAGCCATGGGAGGCAAAGGGGCCAACCAGGCGGTCGCAGCCTGCAGATCAGGCGGAGCCGTAAGTTTCATCACTTGCGTAGGAAACGATCTCAATGGGAAAAATGCTTTGGCTTATTATAACAAGGAAGGGATAGATGTATCGCTTGCTCTTGTAAAGGAGAATGTCACCACTGGGACTGCCTCAATCTGGGTAGATAAACACGGAGAGAACAGCATCATTGTGATTCCGGGTGCCAACCAATACCTCTCCTCCGATTATATCATTCCCCACTCCAACCGCCTCATTCAGGCCAATACTATTTTGCTTCAAATGGAAATTCCTTATGAAACAGTAAAGACGATTTGCAAAATATCAACGGGGCATACAAAAGTAATCTTAAATGCCGCTCCCGCTTACAGTATTGAAGATGAGATTTTACAGTCCATTTATATGCTGGTGGTGAATGAAACTGAAGCAGAAACCATCAGCAAATGCCAAATTGAGCAAATTGGTGAAGAGGAAATGGTAAAAACTCTTTTACAGAAAGGGGTGAAAAACGTGATCCTCACCCTTGGCAGTAGCGGATGCATATACAGCAACGGCACTGATTGGTTAAAGATTCCAGCATTCAAGGTACAGGTAAAAGATACCACCGCGGCGGGAGATACTTTCTGTGGGGCTCTTGCAGTCGGAATTGGGAAATACAGCGAAATTAAACAAGCACTTATTTATGCAACTGCAGCGGCAGCGCTATGTGTCACCTCACTTGGAGCACAGCCTTCAATACCCGATGAACAGGACATTGTCACCTTTTTAAATCAAAACAATATCTACCTGTAAAACATCAAAGTGCATATTTGCTGTTACTGTAAATTATACACACTTCTTATTATAAATTATAAATAATGATCCTTTTAAGAATGCGGAAAACAATTTTAAAAATAGCTGTTATTATCTTCACAATGAGCTTGACGGGATGTACCTCCTTAACACGAAAAAACGATCTTGACATAAAATACCGGAGGCTACCCGTCCGGGAATATCGAGATAAATTACAGGCAGGCTGGCTCGGCCAGATAGTGGGGGTTAGTTGGGCTGCCCCCACCGAATTCAAGTGGAAAGACGAAATTATCCCTTTAGAGGAGATGCCACTATGGGGCCATGAAATGATTAATGAAGCTTTTAATCAAGACGACCTCTATGTGGAAATGACCTTCTTGCGCTCTCTGGAAGAGTATGGCATAAGTGTTTCTATCCGTCAGGCAGGTATTGATTTCGCAAATACGGAATACCCTTTATGGTGTGCTAATGAGACCGGCAGACGCAACCTGCGCATGGGGATTGCCCCTCCCGATTGCAGTCATCCGGCTTTCAGCAACAACCCTCATGATATTGACTATCAGATAGAAGCCGATTACTCCGGTCTTATCGCCCCCGGAATGCCCAATGTGCCGATAGCCTTGGGTGATACATTCGGACGACTGATGAATTACAGCGACGGTGTGTATGCGGGGCAATTTGTCGGCGGTATGTATAGTGAAGCGTTTTTTGAAGATGATATCATAAAAATCATCGAGGCAGGGTTAGCATGTATCCCCGAGGGATGCCAATATGCCGAGATGGTACGCGACGTGGTTTCATGGTACAAGGCCAACCCGACCGATTGGAAAGCCACTTGGGAGTTATGTCAGGAAAAGTATCGGAGAAATCCCGAATACCAAAAGAACTCAAACGGTGGTATAGATGTGAAAATAAATGGAGCATATATCCTTATCGGTATGCTTTACGGAGAGAAGGATATAGACCAGACAATTATTATTTCTACCCGTTGTGGACAAGACTCCGATTGCAACCCTTCAAATGCAGCAGGTGTGTTGTTTACCACCATGGGTACGTCGAACCTGCCAGACCGATTCAAGGAAAATCTTGACCAGGAAACCAAATTCTCCCACACGCCTTACAATTTCCCGAAATTGCTTGACGTTTGCGAAAAGCTTGCCAGAGAATACGTTGTGCAAGAAGGTGGACGTGTAGAGACCGATTCAAACGGAGAAGAAGTATTTGTGATTCCCGTTAAAACACCCACTCCAAGTCCATTGGTGTTTAGTTGGGATCCGGAACCGATAGCCAACTCTCTTTTCACGGAAAAAGAAATGGAGAAGATTAAACATTTAGCCATGGCGAATATTCAGGGTGATCTGGACCAACGATTCCCGGGATGGATAATCGCTTTTTGCGGCTCCGATATGCAGCCGGGACTCCGCGAGACCTACAAAGGAAAAAACAACGTGCTTCTTACGCATCCTTTATCTAAAGATATGCCTTGCGTGCTAACACGAGTTGTAGACATTCCCAATGGGAAGAAGACAGTTCTTAAGACTCAGGTGTCTCACCATAACGGAGGCGATTGGCTACTGGTTATTCGGGTCAACGGTTCTATACAAAAAGAGGTGACCATCGGGAAGGATACCGTAGATGAAAACGGATGGTTAGATGTTGAATTTGACCTAACTCCCTTTGCAGGAAATAAAAATGTCAAAATAGACCTTGAGAATAAAGCAAACGGGTGGGCATGGGAGGCCGCATACTGGAGTGATATACGCATAGAGAATCTATAGTCTACCATCCACTCTGTTTATTATAAATTCAATACAATTTAAAAAAGTTATGCTACGAAACACTATATTTATTTTCATTGTTGTCCGGTAAAACCGGTATTTTAATTTTTGATCACGATTTAAC